>Ga0187894_10000136_pt1 | contig 93360 bp, 87 predicted proteins | sample GBC1701081metaG_FD_136650 | JGI IMG/M metagenome (GOLD analysis project Ga0187894, IMG submission 136650) | White microbial mat communities from a lava cave in the Kipuka Kanohina Cave System on the Island of Hawaii, USA - GBC170108-1 metaG ...
CGTTGGCTCTTTCCGCAGAAGGAGCACGACAGGTTCGCGTTGTCGTCCCGCTTCTTCACGTCTTCGCCGCCCCCCGGATGCCGCGTTGCCCAGCCGGCGCCGCCACCGATCGCGGCCGGTGCGCGGCGACTTGGTCGACGATGCCGTACGCACGGGCCTCGTCTCCACTCATATAGTAGTCGCGCTCGGTATCGCGGGCGATCTGATCCACCGGCTGCCCCGTGTGGCTCGACAGCAGTTCGTTCAGGCGATCGCGAACCTTGAGAATCTCTTTGGCCTGGATGTTGATGTCCGCGGCCTGACCGCGCGCGCCGCCCCACGGCTGGTGGATCATCACGCGCGAGTTCGGCAGCGCGCTGCGCTTACCCTTCGCGCCCGCCGCCACCAGCCAGGCCGCCATCGACGCGGCGAGCCCGACGCAGAAGGTCGTCACGTCGGGCCGCACGTACTGCATCGTGTCGTAGATTGCGAGGCCGGCGGTGATCGAGCCGCCCGGTGAATTCACGTAGAGGTGAATGTCGGCGTCCGGGTCCTCGGCCTCGAGGAACAGCATCTGCGCGATGATCAGATTCGCGTACTCGTCGTGCAGCTGGCCGGAGAGGAAGATGATGCGGTCACGCAGCAGCCGCGAATAGATGTCGTAGATGCGCTCGCCGCGGTGATCCTGCTCGATGACGTTGGGGATCAGAGGCATCGCTGCTCTCGGGCTCCGGTCGGTACCGCGCCGCGGACACCAAGCGGCGAATTGTTAATGGCGGCCAGCGGGCCCAGCGCGACACCCCCGAGCGAGCTCACCTCCCGCTAGACGCGAGACGGCTCGGCCACCTTAGCCAGGTCGAGCACTCGGTCAAGCGCCGCATCGATGCGCAGGCGCGCGCGCAGGCTCTCGAGCGAGCCGCGCTCCTCGTATTGCTTTCGCAAACGGTCGGGCGCGAGGCCTTGGTCGCGCGCGAGCTGCGCGATGCGCTCGTCGAGTTGCGCATCGCTGATCGCGATCTGCTCGGCGTCGGCGATCGCCTCGAGCAAGAGGCTCTCGCGCACCTCGCGCTCGGCGTCGGGGCGCCACTCCTCCTGCCACTGCTCCATGCGTTGGTGCAGCTCTTCGTGCGGCATGAACTGCCCGAGTTGTTGGTGCGCCATTTCCAGCCGCTGCGAGAGGCGGCGGCTCACCAGGCCGGGCGGCACGTCGAAGCTCGCGCGCGCGATCAGCGCGTCCATCACGCTGCGCCGCAGCTCTTCGCGCGCATTTCGCTCGCGGCGCGCCGCCAGGTCGGCGCGCGTCCGCGCGCGCAGCGCGTCCACGCTCTCGACGCCCGCGTCGCCGAGCGATTTCGCGAACTCGTCGTTCAGCGCCGGTAGCTCGCGCTTCTGGACCGCCTTCACGCTGACCGCGAATGCCGCTTCCTTGCCGCGCAGCTCCTCGGCGCCGTAGTCGCCCGGAAACGTGACGCGCAGCTCGCGCGCATCTCCGGCGCGCGCGCCCTTCAGCTGCTCCTCGAATCCGGGGATGTAGCCACCGGAGCCGATCTCGATGAGTGAGCCCTCGGCGCTCCCGCCATCGAACGGTTTGCCGTCGACCGTTCCGCGATAGTCGATCGTCAACGTGTGCCCGGTGTCCGCCGGCTCGCCCGCGTCGACGAGCGGCGCGCGCCGCTGCCGCAGCGTTTCGATCTCTCGCTCGACCTCGTCGTCCTGCACCGCGACGCTCGGCTTCGTGCCGGGCAGCCTGCGCCACTCGGGCAGCTCGATCTTCGGCAGCACCTCGATCGTGGCCGTGTACTTGAACGCGCGATCGGCGGCGGGCGACTCCGCCTCGATCTGCGGCTCGGCGATCGGCGCGACGCCGGCTTGCTGCACCGCCTCCGGCAGCGTCTCGTTCACGAGCGTGCGCTCGATCTCCTCGCGAAGCGAAGCCCCGTACAGGCTCTCGAGCACGCTGCGCGGCGCCTTGCCGGGCCGGAAGCCCTTCACCGTCACGCTGCGGCCGAGGTCGCGGTACGCGCGCTCGAACGCCTTGCGCACGCGCTCGGGCTCGACCTCCACCTTGAGGGTGCGCAGCACCGGGCTCGTCTCGACCGCCGACACGGAAACGCTCATGGTCCCTCGCGAGAGAGAAAGGATGGGTGGTGCCGGGGACAGGACTCGAACCTGCACGTCCTACGGACAGAGGCTTCTAAGACCTCTGCGTCTGCCAGTTCCGCCACCCCGGCAAAGGGGCGCATGCTAGGAGCCCGACCGCCGCTCGAACAGTGGCCTCGCCGCACGGTTGTCGGCGTTCTCCCGCGGCAGAGCCGGCGCGCCGCCCCATCTCTCGAGAGGCGCCGGCTCTGGCATAGACTCGCGCGCCAATGAAGGTCGGGTTGCTCCAGTTCTTCTCGTGGCCGGATCGGAGAGTGCCGCTGCCGGCGATCTACGAGCGCGCGCTCGCGCGCGTCGACCTGATGGAGCGCAGCGGCTACGACGCGATCTGGCTCGCCGAGCACCACTTCACCAGCTACAGCGTTTGCCCCTCGGTGCACGTGATGGCGACGCACATCGCGGCGCGCACGCAGCGGCTCCGGATCGGCACGGCCGTGACGCTCGCAGCGTTCTACCACCCGCTGCGCATCGCCGAGGAAATCGCGCTGCTCGACGTGCTCTCGGGCGGCCGCGTGAACTGGGGCGCCGGCCGCGGCTTCGACGCGAACGAGTTCGCGAGCTTCGGCGTCGAGCCGCAGCAGAGCGCGGAACGCTTTCGCGAGGCGGTCGAGGTCGTGCTCGCCGCCTGGCAGAGCGAGCGGCTCGACTTCTCAGGCAAGTTCCACCGTTTCGCGAACGTCGAGGTGCTGCCCAAGCCGCTGCAGCAGCCGCATCCGCCGACCTGGGTCGCCGCGACATCGGACTCCGCGATCGCGTGGGCCGCGCAGCGCGGGCTCTCGATCCTGATGGATCCGCACTCGACGCACGCGGAGATCGCCCGTAAGCGCGAGAGCTACCGCGAGCAGCTCGAGCAGCACGGGCACTCGTTCGCGGGCCGCACGCTGCCGATGGCGCGGCTGATCGCGATCGCGCCCACCGACAAGCAGGCCGAAGAGGTCGCGCGCCGCGGCGCGAGCTGGACGACGGCGTCCTACGTGAAGGCGAAGTCGCTGAGCACCTTCCGCGGCGACGGCGCCGAGCTCGATCCCACCGAGCACTACCTGAACGACGTGATCCTGCACGGCAGCCCGGCGAAGATCGTCGACCAGCTCCAGCGCCTACAGGGCGAGATGCACCTCGACTACCTGATGCTCGCGCCGCTCAGCGAAAGAACCTTCGAGCTCTTCACCAACGAGGTGCTGCCGAAGCTCGCGTGAGGCTCGAAGCCTGGCGCGCCGCGCACTGAGTCGGGGCGTGCTCGATGACGTGCCGCCCGGATCACCGTAAGGGCCCCTGCAAGCGAAGCGCGCAGCGGAGGCGCCGCTTCGGCGCCGAAGCGAAGTCGACCAGGAGTGACCGATTCGACCGGCGCCGCCTATGGCGGCGTCGGTCGAATCGGCGCGAAGCCGATCAGCGCGTCGAGCTGCGCGCCGGTGCCGAGGCCGTGGCTCGGCAGCGTCGTCGCGAAGCGGCCGACGTCGTCGTGCAGCGCCATGAAGTTCAGCACGATCGCTTCGGCGAGCAGGTTGACGTTGTTGCTGATGCGCGACGCATTCGTCTCGACGTCGCCGCTCGCGCGGTAGTAGCCGATCTGGCGGCCCGGTTTCGTCAGCGGCGGGCGGCCGGCGGGGTCGTAGACGAGCATGAACACCGCAGCGGTGCTCTGGTTGTCGCCGCGCCAGTTGCCCTTGCTGCGCCCGGCGTTCGAGTTGTCGAGCGTGTTGTCGCTGTCGAGCGCGCCGTCGCTGAACACGTAGATGATCAGCTGTTGACCACGCCGTGCGGCGTACTCCAGAGCAGCGCCGATTTGCTCGCCGGCCTCGAAGTCGCGCACCTCTCCGGTCGCGCGCGAGCCGTCGTGGTAGTCATATCCGCCGCCCTCGACGGTGCCGGCGCCCGCGAAGCCGTTCACGACCATCTTCATCGCCGAGGCGACCTTGCGCAGCTTGCTCGAGCTGTTGATCTCGGCCGGCGTGATGATCGCGGTCAAGTCCGGATCCTGGAGTGGATCGAGCAAGCTCGGATTTCCGAACGTGCTGACGAGGTAGCTGCTCTCCGCGTATCCGCAGCGGACGAGCTGCTCGACGATCAGGTCCTCGCTCATGTGCTGGAGCTTCGCCTCGCTGATCATCTCCACGGCCGTCATCACGCTCGCGGCGTCCTGCGGCGAGAGCAGCTGCACCAGCCGGCCGGTGTCGACGAGGCCAGTCACGTCCGCCGGGCTGTCCACCTTCACCGGGCGCTCGGCCGGATCGATCATGCTCATCGGCGCGACCGAGTTACCGCCCGACTCGGACGGCTCGCTGCCGATCAACGTGACGAGCGCGCCGTCGGCGCCCGCTTTGTTGATCCCGTACATCGGGTTGTGCGGGTTGTTACTGGTGTCGTTCTCCGAGCGCGCGCAGAACACGACGCCGTTGGTGTTGGCGCGCGTCGCCGCGGTCGTGCGGCGGACCATGCCCGCGAACATCGCACTGTCGTGATGGAAGAAGAGGCCGAACGCGTCCGGAGCGACGCCGGGTGTCCGCACGGTGGCCGGCAGCGGGAGCGACGGAGCCAGCGTCGTCGGAATGCCGAGCTTCGTGTAGCCGTCGGGCGGCAGGAAGTTCAGCTGACCGCCCTGCCCGCCCACCATCACGTTCGAGCCGGCGATGTTCGCGCCGCCGGCGAGGTCGAAGCACAGGAACGGGATGCGATTCGCGGTGGCGCCGACGCCGCACAGCGCGGCCTGCGCATTCGCGCGCGACGCCTTCAGCATCGACGCCATCGTCGGCACCATCACCATCGCGGCGCCCGTCATGAAGCCCTGCGCGAGGAACTCGCGGCGGGTCTTCGGCCGCTTGTGATCCGGATGGAACAGGGCGCGCTCGCCCGCGAGTCCGGCTCGGAACCTTCGTGAGTAGCCCATCTTCCTGCTCCTCGGATCCCTAGTGGACCGACGCCGCGGCGCTCGCGACGCCTGCGGTGCACATGGCCTTCACGACCGTGCGCGTGCGCGTCGCGTTGCACGGCGTCGCCTGACAGCTCGCGGTGAGGTCGGTGATCAGCTGGTCGAGCACCGGCTGCGTCTCCGCCATCGACGGCTGGTCGGTCAGGTTCGCGCCGATCACGTGGTCGGTGATCGCCTGCGAGATCGCGTCGCGATCCGCCTGCGACGCGAACGCGGTCAGCGGCTCCACGTTGAAGTTGAAGGTCGGCCCGAAGAACGCGGTGCGCAGGCTCGTGTCTTCCACCAGCGCCTCGCAGTACTCGAGCGAGAGCTTCGTGATCGCCACTTGTTGGGCCGACGCGAAGGTGCGTAGGTCGTAGGTGGGCGGCATCTGCTGCGTCAGCGAGAGGTAGGTGGACTCGATCGCCGGCGTCAGCGGGTCGACGCCCGTCACCGCGGCCATCGCGGCATTGATGCGCGCGAAGTCACGCAGGCCGAGGCCCGGCAGCGCGGCGCCGAACTGGCGCGGCGGCAGCGGCGGCACCGGCGGCGGCGCCTCGGGATCCTGATAACCCGCGAGATACTCGAAGTCGATCGTGAACACGTCGCTCGCGGGGCCCTGATCCTTCGGAATGATCGAGCAGAGCGGCGAGAGCGGCTCGCGGCTCTGGCTGACGACGCGGTTGACGTTCGTGAACGCCTGCCCGGTCACCGAGGTCTGGCCGTTCACCATGATGCGGATGCCGCCCACGGTGTTGTTGAAGCTGTTCGAGACCAGCGCCGGCGTGCAGAACAGGTACGAGAAGTTGTCGAGCTCCATCACGAGGAACTCGACGTAGGCGCCCGGGCCCGCCCACTGGCTGACATCGAAGCGCAGCAGCAAGCGGCGGCCGACACCCGCGTCGTAGTTCTGCTGGATCTGCGTCTGCGGCAGCACGCGGTCGTAGATCGCGAGCAGGCGGATCTGCCCTTCCCACTGGCGATCGCCGTTGATCGAGTTACCGATCGTGAAGTTGAAGCCTGGATCCCAGTTCCAGAGCGCCTCCGCCGGCGTCTGGTCGTAGTCCTCGGGCACGAGCGCCGTATCGCGCGCGTCGACGTAGAAGCGCCGGCCGCGATAGCGGTCGTAGGTGACGACGACGTGCTGCAAGCGCGCCTGGAGATTCTGGTAGTCGGCGTTCGTCTCGTGCGTGCTCGTGCTGCCCGGCGCCACCGAACGCTGCCGGAGCTGGTAGCTGTAGAGGCGCTGGCGCAGCTGCGCGTTCGCGTTGTAGCTGACGACGTGCGCCGGATTGTCGCCGCCCTGCGTCGTATTCGCGGGCGTGACCCACGCCTCGATCGAGTACTGCTGCGTTCCGGTCTGCGTGTCCGCAATGTGGTCGTAGAGCTTGCGGCTGGTCAGCGCGGGCGCATTCGCGAGGCCGGTCTCGAACGCGAGGCCGTAGCTCGAGAGCCAGGTCGCGCCGTTCAGCGTGAGGTCGATCGCGGGCGCGACGCCGCTGGTGTCCGCCGCCGTCGAGCCCGACCCTTCCTTGAAGTCCCAGAACGCGATCGCGCCGGTCTGGTCGCGATCTTGGCCCTGATCCTCGAAGCCGTCGGCAAGCGTCAGGTTCTGGCTGACGAGGCCGCTCACCTGCGTGCCGCCGCCGCCGCCACCACCACCGCCGCCACCGCCCCAGTTCACGAGCGCCGCCCACTGCTGGACGGCCGTCTCCATGATCACGGCGTCAGCCGCGCAGTCGTTGCTCCAGCAGTGGTGCTGGTCGGGCGAGAGGCGCCGCACGATGCGCGAGCTCGACGGCGTGGTCAGATTGACCTTGCCGTTGTCCCAGACCGCGCGGAACGCGGTGGTCACGTTCGCGTCGGCGATCGGCGGCGCCGCGCTGCCGCCCGCGACGTGACACGTCACGCAGGGATAGTTCGGGTTGTTGAGGATCGGCCAGACCGTGGTCTGGAACGCGGCCTCGAGCTCGGCGTCCGTCGGGCCGCCGCTGCCGCCGCTGGGCGGAGGCGCGGGCGGAACCGCGTCGTCGGGCTCGTCGCCGGAGTAGCTGCCGCACGCCGCGCTGAGCAGCGCTGCGGCGAGCAGCGGCGCGAGCCCGCGTGCGCGCGAGACCATCGAGAGGCGAGCGGAGGCGCTGGTCATCTTCAGCTCCCCATGCACCAGGTGGCGACTTCGGCGAAGACCCGCTTCATCGAGTGGCCGTTGGCTTCGAACACATCGGTGATCCGCTCGATCTCGTCCGAATCCGCCTGATCGTTCGGCGCTCGGAAGCAGAGCTGTTGGAACACCTTCTCCACCTGACAGACCGAGAAGGCGCGGCTCATCGCCACTTCTTCGCCCATCGTCTTCGGGCCGAAGCCGCCCGAGTTCGGGCCGCGCCAAACCAAGTTCGCGTGCAGGCCCTCGCGCCAATAGTTGTCCCAGCGGTTGTCGATCGTGACGTAGCCGTACGGGAACACGCCGTTGTTGATGCGGTACTTGGGCTGCACCTGGCCGGGCGTGTGCACGACCCGCATCTGCGTCTCGTCCCAGTTGAAGTACGCGAACGCGCCGGCCATCGGGTCCATGCCCGAGTGACAGCCGACGCAGGTGTTGTGGAAGATCTGACTGTCACCGCCCGGGCTGCGCGTCACGTCCTGGCGGATGCGGTCCACTGGGCGCGTGATGTCGTGTAGCTGCTCCATGTCGCGGCACAGGAAGTTCATGCCCGTGAAGCGCCACGCGCGGCGGTTGGTTCCCGCGCTGAAGTAGGCCTCGCCGAACGCGCGCGTCGTCAACACTCCGGCGGTGTCGGCGGCCGCGACCTGTGCGCCCGTCAGCCCGGACTGGGTCACGGCTACGAACTGCGCCGGGTCGCCGAGATCGATGCGCTGCGATTCGAGCTGCTGGTAGTGCTGATTGTCGGTGTGCGAGTAGGCCGGGGTCACGACGCCCGGCGCGCCGACGTAGACGACGTCTGCGGTCAGCACCTCGGTGAAGGGCCGGTCGTCGCGGATCAGTCCGATCACGGTCGCGCTGAAGTCGTTGAGCGGCGCGTGCACCGTGCGGTCGACGTTCGTCCAAGGTGTCGCCCAATTCTTGAGGACGACTCGGTAGAACTCGGGGTTCTGCATCGCGATGTTCGCGGCCGCGATCGGGTCGCCGTTCTGAATCTGTGTCGCCATCGCGCTCAGCACCGCTTCAGAGGGCGGCACGCCGGCGATGCGGTCGTGCATCCGGCGCGCTTGCTCGCGCGGTCCGGCCGCCGCGCCGCTCGCGAGCACGAGCGCCGCGAACGCGGTGAGGCCGACGAGGCGTCTGGCGATCGATCGCATGTGGAACTCCCGCGAGGTCATGTCGCAACCCGAGGGTCCGTTTCGGCGAGGGCGGAGGGCCCCGTTGTGACCTTTCTCACACGGCAGAAACACCGTTGCGGGCAGTTCGCGGCGGAGCTGCCGCGATTTCGATCACAAGTTCGGGCGGCTGCGCAGCCGACCAGTAAGCGCAGTGCGACTCGCCGGAATCCCGCCCTCGGGACGGCACTTATTAGTTGGGGAGCGGCAGCGGGATGCGGTGGCTGGGTGCGGCGGTCGCCGCGTCGATCAGCTTGTTCTCCTCAGGGGCCGCGTGGTCCGCCGGCGAATGGGTCGCCGGTGCGGACGACGCAGGCGAAGCGCGCGTCGAGGCGCGCATCGTGATCCACCCGACCGCGGGCGACGGCGAGCGCATCCGCGCGGGCGTCCAGTTCCGGCTCGATCCCGGCTGGCACCTCTACTGGAAGAACCCGGGCGACTCCGGCATCGCGACCGACGTCGCCTGGCGCGACGCCGATGCGAGCGCGGTCGACTGGCCCGCGCCGCACGCCTTCGAGGAAGCCGACGGCGAGCTCGTCACGTTCGGCTACTCGGGCGAGCTGCTGCTCACGAGCTGGCTCGCGCCGGCGCTCGGTGCGCACGAATTCGGCGCGGACGTCGCGGTGCTGGTGTGTCGCGCTTCGTGCATCCCCGCCGATCTCGCGCTCACTGCGCCGTTCGCGCAGCTGCCCGCGGAACGCGCCGAGCTGATCGCGGCCTTTGCCGCGCACGACGCCGCGCTGCCGGTCGCGGCGTCCACGTTCGGCGCCAGCGTGCGCGCCGAGCGGGGCGAGGACGCGCGCGAGGCGTGGCTGACGATCGCGCCGTGCGATCGCGACGGCGCCTGCTCGGCTCTCGCAGCTCCCGACGATGGACCCGCGTTCTTCGCGGAGACGGATGGTGACGGCTTCGCGCGCGAGCTGACCGCCGAGGCGAGCGACGGCGCGCTGCGCATCGCGTTGCGCACCGACGCCGAGGCACTGGGCGCGCGGCTGCGCGGCGTCGTCCGGCTCGCGGGCGCCGACGGCGCGCCGGTCGCGCTCGCGATCGACGAGCCGTTGCTCGGCGCGAGCGCGGCCCCGGCCGAAGCGCTCAGCGCGCACGCCCCTAACGCCTCGAGCGCCGGCGCGACGGGAGCGAGCGCGAGCGCGAGCGCGTCCGGCGCACTGCTCGCGATGCTCGGCATCGCGCTGCTGGGCGGCCTCGTGCTGAACCTGATGCCCTGCGTGCTTCCGGTGCTCGCGCTCAAAGTGTTCGCGGTAGGCGAGCTCGCGGGCCAGAGCCGGCGCGACGCGCTGCGGCACGGCCTCGCCTACGCGGCGGGCATCGAGCTCTCGATGCTCGCGCTCGCCGGTGTCGCGCTCGCGCTGCGCGGCGCGGGCCACGCCGTGGGCTGGGGCTTCCAATTCCAAGAGCCGGCTTACATCGCCGCGATCTCGGCCGTGCTGACCGGCTTCGCGCTCAACCTGTTCGGCGTGTTCGAGATCGGCTTCCAGCCGGGGGCGCTCGCGAGCGTCGGCGCCGGAGCGGCGGGCGCGCGCCGCTCGTTCTTCGAAGGCCTGCTCGCGGTGGCGCTCGCGACGCCCTGCTCGGCGCCGTTCCTCGGCACGGCGATCGGCTTCGCGTTCGCGAGCCCGGCGCTCACGATCGCACTCGTGTTCCTCGCGATCGGCGCGGGCCTCGCGCTGCCGTTCGTCGCGATCAGCGCGTTCCCGCGGCTCGGCCGCTTCATGCCGCGCTCGGGCGCGTGGATGGGAACCCTGAGAAGTGGGCTCGGCTTCGCGCTGCTCGCCAGCGTGGTGTGGCTGCTCTGGATCGTCGGCCGCAGCGCCGGCGCGGACGCTTCGCTGGGCCTGCTCGCGGTGCTGCTCGCGGGCTCGTTCGTCGCCTGGGTGTACGGTCGCCTCCAGCAATCGGGCGCGCGCTTCGCGGGCGCCAGCGCGGCGCTCGCCGTCGCGGCGCTCGTGCTCGGCGGCGCGAACTGGGTGCGCGTCACGACGGTGCGCCGGCCTGCAGCCGCGGCGCCGCAGCACGCCGAGTCGGAGGCGTGGAGCGCGCTCGCGCTGCAGGAAGCGCTCGCCGCGGGAAAGCCGGCGTTCGTCTACTTCACGGCTGACTGGTGCCTCACCTGCAAGCTCAACGAGCGCCTCGCAGTCGACACCGACGAGACGCGCGCGCTGCTCGAGGACGGCGGCTTCGCGGTGCTGCGCGGCGACTGGACGCAGCGCGACGAGGCGATCCGCGTCGAGCTCGCGCGACACGGGAAGGCCGGCGTGCCGCTCTATCTCGTCTATTCGCCCGACGCTCCGGGCGAGCCTCGCGTGCTCTCCGAGCTGCTGACGCAGGAACGCCTGAACCAGGCGCTTCGTGCGGTGCAGCCGTGAGAACGCTCACACGTTCGCCGAACGCCCGGCCGATGCATCCCCCCGAGCTCAGGAGAATCCGATGACCCCTCGCTTCTTGCGCGCGCTTCTGCCGCTCGCCGTCGCGCTCACTGCCAGCGCCTCCTTCGCACTCGACGAGGGCGATCGCGCGCCCGACTTCCAGGCGCGCAGCGTGGTCGGCGACGCCGAGGTCGTGCTGCACGAGATGCGCGGCAAGGTCGTGCTGGTCGACTTCTGGGCCTCGTGGTGCGCGCCGTGCAATGCCGCGATGCCTCAGCTCGAGAAGCTGTCGAAGGAATTTCCGAGCGATCAGTTCGTCGTGCTCGGCGTGAACGTCGACAAGAAGCTCGCGGACGCGCGGCGCGCGCTCGAGAAGCGGCCCGTCACGTACCCGAACGCGAGCGACCCGACCGGCATGCTGCCGAAGCGCTTCGGTCTGCAGACGATGCCGACCAGCTACTTGATCGATCAGGACGGCGTCGTGCGCCTCGTGCACCGCGGCTTCCGCAATGGCGACATCGACGAGCTGCGCGAGCAGGTGCAGAAGCTGCTCGACAAGAAGAAGGGCTGATCATGAAGCCGCTGCACGTCGCTCTGCTGCTCGGCCTCTCGGCGCTCGCGAGCGCCTGCCAGCACGTCGATCCCTGGGAGCGCAACCTGCTCGCGCGGCCCGACATGGCGTGGGAGACGGACGAGATCGCCGCGACGCAGGAACAACACACGTACTTCAGCAAGGAAGCGGCGATGCCCGGCGGCGGCGTCGGCGGAGGCGGCTGCGGCTGTAATTAGGTGAGCGCGAGGGGGGACACGTGAGTCAAAAGAAGCGACGCGCGCGCTGCGAGCGGCGCGCCGCGCAGCGCGCCGCCCGCAGCGGGCGCGGCACGCTCGCGATGCTGACGACCAGCGCGCTCGCGCTGATCCCCGGCCTCGCGCAGCGCGCGGCCGCGCAGTCTCGAGAGAACAACTGGTCGATCGCGTACGGCTACTCGATGTACTCCGAAGCGAGCCTGCCGGCGAGCAAGATCTCCGCCGGTAGCCGCGAGCGCTACGACATCGACACGCACGCGTTCAAGCTCGCCGCGCCGATCGGCGGCCACATCTCGCTCGGGCTCGACGTCACGTACGAGAAGATGACCGGAGCGTCGCCGTGGCTGATCCAGTCGGATCTCTCCGGCGATCCCGTCGTCGTGATGACCGGCGCGAGCATCGAGGACGCGCGCACGGACGTGCTCGCGTCGGTCACCTACATCGGCGAGAAGTCGCGCACGACGCTCAGCGGCGGCGCTTCGATGGAGGACGACTACACCGCGATCAACTTCGGCTTCGGGCGCGAGAAGGACTTCAACCAGAAGGCGACCACGTTCTCGTGGGGAATCGGCTTCTCGACCGACGAGATCGACCCGAACGACACGTCGTTCAACCCGGATCCGACCAAGCATCACAAGAAGACCGGCACGTTCTCACTCGGCTTCGCGCAAGTGATCGATCGCGCGTCGGTCGCTCAGTCCTCGCTCACACTGCAGTACGCCGACGGCTTCCTCTCCGACCCATACAAGCTCGTGTCCGCGGGCGGCATCAACCGCGAGGACATTCGGCCCGGCACGCGCACGCAGGTCTCGTGGCTGACGCGCTATCGCCGGCACTTCGAACGCGTGCACGGATCGCTGCACGGCGACTACCAGTTCAGCTGGGACACGTGGGACGTGAAGGCGCACGTGGTCGAGCTCGGCTGGCATCAGGAGCTGTTCGAGCTGCTGTCGCTCGCGCCCTCGCTCCGTTACTACACGCAGAGCCAGGCGAAGTTCTACGCGCCCTACTTCGCGCTCGGCTTGCCGGCCGAGCGGGACGCGTCGAGCGACTACCGGCTGTCGCCGTACGGCGCGCTGTCTCTCAAGCTGCGCGCCGACCTGAGCCTGGCCGACTGGCTGAGAGTCCCAGAGGCGCGGGTCGGCGTGCAGTACGAGCGCTACATGAGCGGCAAGGAGTTCGCGCTGGGAAGTATCAGCAGGGAGAATCCGGCGCTCGTGGATTTCAACGTGCTGATGGTGACGTTGAAGACCGGCTTCTAGGCCTCAGGGATCAGGGCCGTGCAGCTCCAGCGCAGCACCTTCAAGGCGATGGGCAGCCCGTGCGAGCTGCGCCTGTACGGCGACCCCGCGCACGTCGCGGACGTCGCGCGCGCTGCGCAGGCGGAGATCGCACGCCTCGAGGCGAAGTACTCGCGCTATCGCGACGACAGCCTCGCGACGCGCATCAACCGCTCCGCCGGCGATCCCGCCGGCGTCCAGGTCGACGACGAGACCGCGCGACTGCTCGACTACGCGGCGACCGCCTGGCGCGAGAGCGAGGGCCGCTTCGACGTGACGTCCGGGATCCTGCGCCGTGTTTGGAACTTCAAAGCCGGCCGCGTGCCGGCGCGCGCAGAGGTCGAGGCGCTGCTGCCGCTGATCGGCTGGCAGAAGGTCGGCTGGCGGAGCTCGCGCATCGTGCTTCCGCAGCGCGGCATGGAGATCGACTTCGGCGGTTACGTGAAGGAGTACGCGGCCGACCTCGTCGCGGCGAAGTGCCGCGAGCTCGGGCTGCGCCATGGCCTCGTCGATCTGGGCGGCGACCTCGCCGCGGTCGGCCCCCATCCCGATGGCCGGCCGTGGCGGATCGGCGTGCGCGACCCGCGAGCCCCCGAGCGCGCGCTCGCGCAGCTCGCGCTGTTCGCCGGCGGCGTCGCGACCAGCGGCGACTACGAGCGCTGCATGATCGTCGACGGCGTTCGCTACGGGCACATCCTCGATCCGCGCTCCGGCTTCCCGGCGCGCGGCCTCGCGTCCGTCAGCGTGATCGCCAGCGCGTGCCTCGTCGCCGGAACTCTCACGACCTGCGCAATGCTGCGCGGCGCGCACGGCGGCGCGTGGCTCGACGCGCTCGGCGCGGCGGCGCTCTACGTCGAAGAGAGCGGCCGCGTCGGCGGCGGGCTTGCAGCGCTCGCTCGCAACCGCGGCGCCGCAGCGCGCGAGCAGCGCGTGCCCGAAGCGCCCGCGTAGGGCCTCGCAGGCGTTGCCTAACAAGCGCGCCACCGACCTGAGCGCGCTTCCGCCCATACGGGCCTGGGCCCAACAACTCGCCGGCGGCCATGCCTTCGATCCGAGCAGGCGCTGCTCGGCGCGCGCGGATCAGCTGCGCCAATGCTGGCCCGCGTGAACGGAGCTCCGCGCATTCGGGAACGCGCGCGCCCTGGCATGCCGCTTGCGATCGCGCTCGGCCGAACGGCTCGCCTCTCGCGCGTCATGGATGCGGGAAGCGCGCCGCGGTCGCGGAGGAGCGCTTGGCGAGCGGGGCGACGCGTCGCGGAGTCGCGCTGATCGGGAACGGCATCGCCGGGCTGCGGCTCTGCGAGCGGCTCGCGGATCTCGGCTCCGCAGAACGAGCGACGACCACCGTCTTCGGCGAGGAGACGCGTCCCGCCTACGACCGCGTCCGCCTCGGCGAGGCGCTACGCAACGGCGCTGCCGATCGGCTCACACTGCGCGATGCCTCGTGGTACGCCGGGCGCGGAATCGAGCTTCGGCTCGGCTGCCGCGTCGTCGAGGTCGACGCGCGCGCACGCGTTCTGCGCTGCGCGAACGGCGCCAGCTTCGCGTTCGATCGACTCGTGCTCGCAACCGGCTCCGCCGCGGTCATCCCGCCGATCCCCGGCCTCTCGCTGCCTGGAGTCCACGCCTACCGCACGCTCGACGATGCACTCCAGATCCGCTCTGCGGGATGCGCTGCGGCTACGAGCGGCGCGCGGGTGGCGGTGCTCGGCGGCGGTCTGTTGGGGCTCGAGGCCGCGCGCCTGCTCCAGCAGCTCGGCTGCGACGTGATCGTGATCGAGCGCGCGCCGCATCTGCTGCCGCGCCAGCTTCCGCTCGTCGCTTCGCGCGCTCTGGAGGCGCGGCTGCGCGAGCTCGCGCTCGACCTGCGCGCGAACGTCCGACTGCAGGAGGTCGCGCGCGCGGGCGAGCGGCTCCGGCTCGCGCTGTCGGACGGCACGAGCGTCGAGGCTGCGCTGCTCGTCGTCGCGGTCGGCGTTCGCCCGAGGGACGAGCTCGCGCGCGCGGCCGGCATCGCGTGTCACGCCGAGGGCGGCATCATCGTCGACGACGCGCTGCGGACTTCCCACGACGGCGTGTTCGCGATCGGGGAGTGCGTCCGCCATCGCGCGAGCGTCCCGGGCCTCGCTGCTCCGGTGCTCGCGATGGCGGAAACGCTGGCGGCGAACCTGATGGGAGCCGCGCGGCGCTTCGAGGGCGGGGCGTACGTGACCCGTCTCAAGGCGGACGGCCTCGAAGTCTCCGCGATCGGCGACACGCTGGCGGCGGGCTCGTCGACCGAGCTGCTCTGTCACGAATCGAAGACGGCGACGCGCTGCGTGGTGCTCGCCAACGGGCGCGCGATCGGTGCCGCGGCGGTCGGCTCGTGGCCGGAGCTGCCGCATCTGCACGCGTCGATCGCCGGCGCGCGGCGTGTCGGACGGCGCGCGCTCGAGCGTTTCCAGCGCGTCGGAGAGCTCGGACGATCGGACGCTTGGCTGCCGCCCCTCGAGTGGCAAGAAGCGGCGATCGTTTGCGCGTGCCACGGCGTCACTGCCGGCGCGCTGCGTGCGGCGCTGATGGCCGGCGCTCGCACGCCGGCGATGCTGCGCGAGCGAACCGGCGCTGGGACCGGCTGCGGCAGCTGTGGCGCGCTCGTCGAGGCGTGGGCGGGCGTGGAGCCCACGGGCGCGCAGCGCTTCCCCGCACGAGGGCTCGGCATCGCGGCCGCGCTTGCGCTCGCGCTCGTCGCGCTGTTCGCCGCGTCCTCGCCTGCTCGCTTCGCCGAGAGCCTGGAGGCTCAGCTCGCGATCGAGCGGCTCTGGACGAACGCCGGGGTACGGCAAGTCACCGGATTCGGCGCGTTGGCCCTCGCGGGCGGCACGCTCGCGCTCTCGCTCCGGCGCCGTTGGCCGCGGCTGCTGCGCGGCCCGCTCGCGCGCTGGCGCACGTTGCACGGCGTCGTCGGCGCGCTCGCGCTCGCCGCGGTACTGGTCCACACCGGCTTGCGCGCAGGTCGCAATCTCGATCGCGCGCTGTTCGCGAGCTTGTTACTGATCGCGGTCGTCGGAGCGCTCGCCGGAATCGCCGCGGCGCTCGAGCCGTTGGTCCCCGCGCCGGCGCGCGCGCGGCTGCGACTCGCGACGGCGCGCGCACATACACTCGCGTTCTGGCCGTTCCCGGTGCTCGCTGCTGCGCACGTGCTCAAGGTCTACTGGTTCTGAGCCATGAGGGAACGGGCGTGGCGACTTCGCGGTTTCGCTGGCCAGCGGCGCTCGCGACGTTCGCGCTCGCGCTCTACCTGGCGGCGGCATTCGCCGGCCAGTGCGAGCGCTCCCTGTTTCTGCCGGGTGAGACGAGCGCGGGACATCACCAGATCGAGCTGGCTTGCGAGAGCTGCCACACGCGCTTCGGAGGCCGCGCTGCGCTCGAGGAGGCATGCGTGAGGTGCCACGCCGAGCAGCTCGCGGCGGTGCACGACTCGCACCCGCGCACGAAGTTCACCGACCCGCGCAACGCAGATCGCGTGGCGCTGCTCGATGCGCGCTTCTGCACGACCTGCCACGTCGAGCACCAGCCGGAGCGCACGCGCGCGGGCGGCCTCTCGTTGCCGCGCGATTACTGCGTGCGCTGCCACGAGGACATCGCGGCCGATCGCCCGAGCCACGCCGGCGTCGCGTTCGACGGCTGTGCATCGGGCGGCTGCCACAACTTCCATGACAACCAAGCGCTCTATGAGGACTTCCTGATCGCTCACGCCGGCGAGCCGCCGCTTCGGCCCGAGCCGCGCGTGACCGCGCGCCTCGCGCGAACGAATCACGAGAAGGCGCTGACTGCGAGCGAGCACGACGCGCCGGTGCACGCCTCGGACGCGGCCGTGATCGCGGAGTGGGCGGTCTCGGCGCATGCGCGAGGGGGCGTCAATTGCAGCCGCTGTCACGGCAGCGGCGTCCGCTGGCGCGACGCCGCGCCGCTTCGGGCTTGCGAGGAGTGTCACGACGATGAGTCCGCAACCTTCCGTACCGGGAAGCACGGCATGCGCATCGCGGCGGGGCTCTCGCCAATGCGGCCCGCCCTCGCGCGCCTGCCGATGAAGCGCGACGCCGCCCAGCGTGAGCTCGACTGCGGCGCGTGTCACGGCGCCCACGACGCCGATACGCGGGCCGCCGCGGTCGACGCGTGCCTCGGCTGTCACGACGACGCGCACAGCCTCGCTTATCAGGGCTCACCCCACGCGGCGCTCTGGCGCGCGGAGCAGCGCGGCGAGTCGGCGCCGCGTAGCGGCGTCTCGTGCGCCTCTTGCCACATGCCGCGCCGCGACGCTTTCGGCGGCGGGGTGGCAGCTCACCACGATCAGAACGCAAACCTGCGACCGAACGAGAAGATGGTGCGCTCCGTCTGCCTCGCGTGTCACGGGCTCGGCTTCTCGCTCGACGCGCTCGCCGACGACGCGCTCGTGCGGCGCAACTTTGCCGGCGCTCCGGCGCGAGTGGTCGAGAGCATCGCTTGGGCCGAGGAGCGCAAGAAAGCGGATCGCGAATCCGCGAGGAGAGAGCCGTGAGAAGAGTCGATCGATCGAAATGTCGGGCGGCGGGGGCGGCACCCGCGCTCGCAATGCTCGCGCTCGCTTGCGGCGACGCCGCGCCGCCGGCAGCCACCGGAATCGGGCCCAAGCTGATGGCGGACGCGCTCCATGCGGTGATGGAGTCGGACCGCATCGTCTACACGAAGAAGGTCGTGAATCGGCTCCAGAACGACCTCGGCGTCATCACCGCGAGCGAGCACTGGGAAGACGACAAGGCGCTCCCGCTGCCGGCCCAGATGTTCCGCATGGGCTCCGAGCTCGCCGCGGCGAAGGACCTCGGCTTCACGTACGCGCTGCTCTCGATCTGGCCGGTCAACAAGCAGAATGCGCCGCGCACCGAGGTCGAGAAGACCGGGCTGCAGTTCGTGATCGACAACCCCGGCCAGAATTATTACGCCGACGAGGAGCTCGGCGGACAGAAGTACTTCACGGCCGTCTACGCCGACGTGGCGATCGCCCCCGCATGCGTGTCGTGCCACAACGGCCACGCCGACTCGCCGCGCAAGGACTTCGAGCTGAACGACGTGATGGGCGGCGTGGTGGTGCGCATTCGCGCGGGCAGCTGAGCCCGCCCGCAGTGCCGCGCGAGCCGCGGCCCGAGGAAAGACGATGACGTTCGAGGAGATCGAAGCGGTCGAACGCACCTGGCAACGCGTGGCCGCGACGCCCGATGCGGCCGCGCAGCTCTTCTACGCCAACCTGTTCGCGGCGTATCCGGAGCTACGGCCGCTGTTTCGCGGCGAGCTGCACGAACAAGGCAAGAAGCTGACGCAGACGCTGGCGCTCGCGGTCGGCAGCCTGCGCCGGCCCGACGCGATTCGCGAGCCGGTCACGCGACTCGGCGCGCGCCACGTCGCGTACGGCGTGCGCCGCGAGCACTACCCGCTCGTCGGCGTGACGCTGATCGGGACGCTGCGCGAGGCGCTCGGCGCGGAGCTGACACCCGAAGCCGAGAAGGCGTGGCAGGCCGCGATCGCGCTGCTCGCCGGCTGGATGATTCAGGGCGCCGAAGCCCAGAGCGCCTGAGTGAGCCGTCCCGGGCTTGCGAGCGCCCTAATCGCCGTCGGCCTCGCCGCTCGGCATCGCGACGAGATCCGCGCCGAGGCCCTGCGCGCGGAGCCGTCCTAACGCCTCGATCGCGTCGAACGGGTTCCGGTAGGGCGCGAGCACGACGTCGAAGCGCTCGGCGTCGTCCCATTCCCATGCGACGACGCGCGGCCGGCGCTTTCCGACCTTCCCGAGCTCCGCCGCGAGCGCCTCCGCGTCCGCGCGCGTCGTGCGCGTCGCGACGCGCAAGCCCCAGCCCGAGCGCTCGCCGCGCAGCACGCCGCTGCGCGCGAGCGAGCGCTCGTGCGCGCCCCGCAGCCGGATCGAGTCCGCGAGCCGCTCGTCCGGGCTGCGTTGAATCTGCGCCTGCAGCGCGATCACGAGCCGGCGCTCGCCGCCGCGATCGAGGCTCTGCTTCAGCAAGTTGCCTAACACCGGAACGTCCTTCAACGCAGGCGGCCCGGTCTCGATGCTCGTCTCGCTGCGCTCGAGCAGCATGCCCAGCACGGCGACGCCGCCGTCGTCGACCGTCGTATGCGCTTGAAGCGTGCGGCTCGCGAGCGTCGGCCCGACGTCCGCGCGCGTGCCCGCGGCGCTCGGCAGCAGGTTCGTCACTTCGAGGTCGACGGCGATGCGCACGTCGCCGGCCAGCCCGGCGATCGGTTTCACGCGCAGCCGCAGCCCGACGTCCTGCCGCTCGATGTCGATGCGCGTCTGGAGCGGATCACCGCCCGCCTCGCCCCCTTGCGCGGATTCCGTCGACGAGACCGGAATCGGGAGGTTCAGGCCGGCGCTGAACTCGTGCTCCTCACCGCTGGTCGCCAGCAGCTGCGGCCGCATCAGCGTCGTCACGCGCGCCTCGCCCTCGGCTGCTTTGATCTGCACGATGTCGCGCGGCAGCGTCACGTTGATCGGAATGCCGCCGGGTCCGATGATCGGCACGACGAACGGCGTCTTCGCGTAGCGCGCGAGGAACGTCGCGTCGACCGGATCGGCGACCTGATCGAACGGATCGCCGATGCCGAGCCCGAACACGCTGCGGCCGGGGTTCGCAGGGTCGGTGGTCGGCAGGAACGCGTCGACGCCGAGCGCGAGCTGGCCGGTCGTCGCGATCTCGAGCACCTGCACCTCGACCGAGATCGTCGGCGGCGCGACGTCGATCTGATCGACGACGCTGCGCACCAAGCGCTGCGCGGCGGCGTCGCCAGTGACGACGAGCGAGCGCGACGCCTTGTCCGCGACGATCTCGAAGTCGGCGTTCGCGAGCGCAGCCGCGGCGGGCGGCGCGGTCGCAGCGCTCGGCGGGTTCCCGGTACTGCGGATCCCGCCGAGCAGCTTCGCGAGCGCCTCCGCATCCGCGAAGCGCAGCCGGATCACGCTCGCGACGCCAGTCGCCTCGGGCGCAACGTCGAGCTCCGCGATCCGCGCGCGCAGCAGCGCGAGCGGCCCCGGCTCGGCGCGCGCGATCAGCGCGTTCGTGCGCTCGTCGAGGAAGAGCTGCGCGCGCGCGCGGCCGGTGAGCGGATCGCGCAGCGACTCGGAGAGCAGCGCGACCAGCTCGCTGGCCTGCCGGTGGCGCGGGCGCAGCACGACCAGCTCTCGGCGCGACGTCTCGTCGAGGCTGCGCGCGAGCTCGAGCCAGCGCTGGAGCGCAGCCTCCGGGCCGACCAGGATCGCGCCGTTCGTCGGCGGATAGGCAACCACCGTGAGGGTTCCGCCCGCGAACGGCGCGAGCACGTTCACGAGCTGCTCGGCCGGCACGGATTCGAAGCGCACGAGCGCAGTGATCAACCCCGCGCGCTTCGCGGAGAGCGCGCGCCGCTCCCGGCGCGCGCGCGGCCGCGCCTCGTCGAGCGGCAGGATCAGCAGCGAATCGCCGGCGCCCGGCACCGCCGCGAAGCCTTTCGAGAACAGCGTCGCGTGCAGCAGCTCGAGCGCTTCACCCGGCGTGATCGGGTCGGTGACGATCACGCTGACCGAGCCCTGCAGGCGATCGTCATAGATGAACGTACGGCCGGTGACGCGCCGGACCTCGCTCACGAGCTGCACGATCGGCGCGTCGCGCATCGAGATGCGGACGTTGGCCTCCGCATCCTGCTCGGGCCGCTCGACTTCGACGGCGATGATCCCGCCGCGCAGCGCCAGCCGTGCGGGCGCGCCGGCTCGCCGCCGAATCCGCACGATCACCTCGTTGCCCGCCTCGCTCGCAGAAGCGCTGCGGATCGCGTCGCTCGGCGCGCCGGAAAGCTCGCGCGGCGTCTTCGCGTCGAGCACCGCGTTCGGGATGTGCAGCGCGAGCTCTTCGGCCGAGATCGTCTCGAGCCGCGGCGCGGGCTCCCCCGCGCTCTGGACGATCACGCGATCGAGGCCCGCGGCGCGCTCGAGCTCGATCCCGTAGATGCGCACCGGCGGCGCGGGCTGCTGCGCGAGCGCGGCCGCGGCGAGCACCGCGCACGCGGCCGCCCCGACCCCTCGTGCGACCCGCTGCGGCGCGCGCCTCATCGCGCGCAGCCTAGAGAGGGAGAACGCCGAGCGTCAGATCTCTTTCTCGCCGCCGAGCCAGGTCGGGCGCTCGAGCCAGCGTCGCTTCTTCTTCGGCTTCGGCGGCTTCTGCGGCTGCTTCTCGCCGCTCGCTCCGCCCAGCCAGCGCGGCATCCAGTCCGGCCACGGGAACTCCATCTCGGAAAGCGGCTTTTGGTGGAAGCCGTACCGAACCGCGAGCACGACCTCGTGGCTATGGAGATCGAGATCCACCTCGCCGGCCTCGTTGCCCGGCGGCGTCGTGTTGTCGAAGCGCAGGTCCGCGTCCGTGGAGCCGAGGTCGAGGTAGCGATATCCGAACTGCAGCTTCGTGCGTTCGTTGATCTCGTACGAGAGCGCTGCGTTCCCCTGGAACGCGAACTTGTAGACGCTGTCGACCGCATGCGCGGTGTTGTCGAACGCGTTGATGTGTACGTGCGAGACGCCGAGCCCGAAGCCGAACGAGAAATCGAACGGCTCGAGCCGCGGCACGCGCCCGAAGATCTTCGAGAGCGGCCGCCGGAGCGGCACGTCGATGTAGAGGTTCACCGGCATGAACGACCAGGCCTTCACCTCGTCGAAGAAATTCTGCTCGACCGGATCGCCAGCCGGATCTTCGGTATGGCTGACGAACTCGTACTCGCGCCCGTAGACGAACTCGGACTCCACGCGGAATGCGGTGCCCCACGAGTTCCACTTCTTAGGGAGCACCTCGTCGAAATCGAAGCCGAAGCCGATGCCGAGGCCGTAGGCGAGCGACGAATCGCCGTCGCTTCCGAGCACGGTCAACGGCAGCACCTCGATCTCGCCGGACGAATTGTCGCGGCCGAGGGACTGCATGAAGGTGCCGTTCGCGTAGAACTCGGCGGCATGCAGGGAAGGCGCCAGAACACAAGCGGCCAGCAGAGAACCGGCGAACCAAGCCAATCGGCGCAGCATTCGACGCCTCCTGTCGAGTGCTCTTCGCTTCGACCGAACGCCGGCTATGTGAGAGATGTCACTAATGATCGGCCGCGTTTTTCCGTTGTAGTGCGCCATGGCTGCCAGCGATCAATCGGTACATGGCGCTCCGGTGTGGCTGTTCTCCTTCGTCGATCTCGCGTTCCTGCTGCTGATCGCGCTGACGCAGATGACGTCGGGGCAGGAGCTGGCGGTGAAGCTCGGCGAGATCGTCGTCCCGAAGATCACGACCGAGACCGAGGGCATGCCCTCGTCGGCGCCGATCGCGTGGCAGCTGCGCGTCCATCCGCGCGATGACGGCGAAGCGAGCCCGTTCGAGCTGATGCATCCGAGCGATCCGACGAGCAGCGCGCGCATCAGCGAGAACGTGCTGCGCGCGAAGCTCGCCGAGATCGCGCTGCGCGGCGACTCGCGGCCGGTGCTCGCGCCGGACGCGGACTCGCGCAGCCAGGATCTGCTCACCGCGGTGAGCCTCGTCGAGGAGTCGTGGCCCCAGCGGCGCCGCGCCACGGTGACGCCGCTCGCGGGCGGCCCCAACAACTAGGGCCTGCCGCATGTCGAACTACCGACTCCGGCAGAGCTACGGACACGGCGCGGCGCGGCTGACGCTCGCCCCGAGCTTCACGCCCAGCCCGTACTCGAAGCTCGACACGCTCGCGACGAATCTCGAGGTCGCGCTGCACGAGATCCACGCGCAGGGCGGATTCATCCGCCTCGTGCGGCGCGTCGTGCTCGGCGGCGGCGGATCGATCGCCGCGGCGGTCGGGCTGTCGCTGCTGCTCGCTCCGCTGTTCGCGCAGCCGCCGGACGACGAAGGCCCGCAGATCGTGATGGTGACGCCGCAGACCGAGGAGCCCGAGGAGCTGCTGCCGCCCGAGCCGGAGCCCATGCTGCCGGAGCCGGAGCCCGTCGAGATCGCGCAGGAGCCGGAGCCGCCTCCCGAGCCCGCAGTCCCCGAGCCCGAGCCGGAGCCCGAGCCGGTGAAGGTGGTGAAGAAGACGCCGCCGCCGCTGCCGGCGATGCCGGCGCCGCTCGAGGCGCCCAAGGAGCTCGTGCCCACGCCGCCACCGGTGCGCGTCGCGCGCGAGCCGGTCAAGAAGCCGCCGGCGGTCGTGAGCATCGACCCGCTCGCGCCCGTACCCGCTGTGCCATCCCAGGATCCCGCGCCCGCGCCGAAGGTGGCGCGCACCGCGCCGCGCGCGCCGGCCGCGAATCGTCCGGCGCTGCCCGCGCTCGCGGATTTCGCGCCGGTCGGAGATCCCGCGCCGAGCCGTGCGCCCGTCTCGGTCGCGTCGCGCGCCGTGCGCACGAACGTGGTCGCGCGCAACGACGGGCCGAGCCGCCCGCCGGCCTTCGCGGCCGCCGCGCCGCCCGCGTCGTTCGACGAGAACGCGACGGCGCCTGCGCTCGCGCCCCGGAACGCCCCGAAGCGCCCGGCGCTCACACCGACGACGACCTCGAGCCGCCCGAGCCGCCTCGGCTTCTCGTCCGCGACTCCGTCGGCCGCGGCAACCGACGCGACCAGCGCGTCGGTCGGCCGCACCGAGCGCGCCGCACCGCAGCGCTCCGGCGGCGGCAGCGCGCAGAACGAAAACCTCGCGGCCGTGCCGCTGGCTTCGCTGGCCGCGTGCGCGACCGACCGCGAAGAGGACGAGCGCAAGATGGCGCTGCTCAGCGCGGTGCGCGGCCGGACTGAATGTTCGAGCGGCGCCGGCCGATACCGCTTCGTGGAGACGAAGAATCTCAACGCGTTCTTGATGTGGATCGAACGTGCGCCGAATCGGCCCGCGGTCGACCGCTGCGTCGAGCTTCGATTGGCACTCGCGTGCTTGGGGGGTTGAGCATGGGTCTGCGTGGTGGACGACGGTTCGTCCTGGGCGCCGTGGTCGCGGCGCTCTCGCTGTTCGGAGCGGCGAGCGCTTCCGCGGAAGGCAACCCGTGGGACGGCTATCTCGACTTCGCCTACGTCTACTCGTCCGCGGATTCGGCGGCGCTGAAGGCGCGCCTCGCGCAGTACGGCAAGGAGGCCGGCGTACCGCTCGATCGCTACATCACCGAGCAATTCGAGACGACCGTCGACTCCGACGAGCCGGGACCGGACGACGAGCAGCGCATGCGGCGCCAGGCGATCGGCTACCTGCTGCTCTATCTCGCGAGCGGCGACGCCGACCAGCTCGACAAGAGCGTCGACGCGATCGACGAGCTCGCGGAGCAATTAGGGCGCAGCGAGAACCACTACTGGTACCACTACATCCACGCGCACGAAGCGCTCGAGCTCGGCCGCGAGCATGACTTCGTCGGTTATGTGCTCGATCTGTGGCAGAAGGTCGTCGTGCCGCTCGAAGAGCCGTATCAGACGATGCAGGCGCTCTCGCTGAACGACTCGCCGGCTGCCGGCTTCGCGGGCGCGCTGCCCTATCTCTACGAGAACGTCGCGCGGCTGATCCTGCTGCGCAGCCAGGAGCTCGGCATCGACAGCGGGCTCGACCCGCTCGGCTCGGTGATCCGCGCGCTCGCGGACGGCCGAGTCGGAGGGCATCCCGACGTGATCCCGGTGAGCGCGTCCTCGAAGGAATATCTGACGCGCATCATCGACCGGCTCGACGGCTCGGAATCCGACGCGGGCAGCCTCACCTTCACGCTCGCGCTGTTCGAAGCCGGCAAGCTGCACGAAGCAGCCCGCGGGAAGCTCGCGACCGAGGGGCTCTCGGACGCGACGGTGAAAGCGCTGCAGGTCGCGAGCGCCTCGTATCAGACCGCGCTCGACCGCGCCGACACGGTGCAGGGCGAGTGCGCGGTCCACACGCGCACGCTGCGGCTGCTCGGCGAGATCTACGCCGCCAAGCAGCGCCTCGGCGTCGACCCCGAGATCCAGACGACGTTCACGCTGGAGGACGCGATCGACGTCTACGGCCGCATGGCGGACGCGAGCGACGACCGCTGGGGCGAGCTCGGCTACACGCAGAAGGCCGAGTACGTGCTCGCGATGCGGACGCTCTGGGAAGAGATCCAAGAGTCGTCGCTCAACATCGCGGACTACTACCTCGCACAGAGCCAGTCGCTGCCGCACAAGGCCGACGAGGCCGCGCGCAACGCCGCGCGCCTCTACACGCGCTACTTGGGCGTGTTCCTCTACTACGCGACGAACGAGGGCAAGGAAGGCGTTCCGGACTCCGCTTATTACGCCGCGCACGAGGCCGCGCGCGGCGTCGGCGACGCGTACCTGGTGTACGCGAAGCATCCGACCTCGGAGGAGATCGACGTCGCGATCCGCCAGTACCGCGCAGCGCTGAAGATCTTCCCGTTCGATCGCCAGATCTGGCCGGGCATCACGGCCGCGCTGCAGCGCCAGGGCCGCGAGAGCGAGTACCTCGACCTCGTGCGACCGGCGGCGGAGGGCGCCACGCGCTCGCGCGCGCTCGCGCGCTGGATCGCCGGCGGTGAGCCGGAGGCGGAGCGGCTGAAGGCGCTCGTCGGCGCGTTCTCGGACAGCCTCGTGCTCGTCTACCTCGGCTACGCCGAGGGCAAAGGCATCGACGACCTCGAGAGCGGGCTCGCGCGCCTGAAGACGCAGCGCGACGAGGTGAAGTCCCGCCTGGTCGGCCTGCAGGGCCAGCTCGCGGGCGGCTCGCACACCGCGCCGCCTGCGGCACGAGCGGAGGACGGCCAGCTCGTCGCGCCGACCGGCAGCGGCGAGAAGCTCGACGCCGCACAGCTCTCACAGCTCAACAAGGACATCGCGGAGACGAGCGCGCTGCTCGAGCGGCTCGACACGCAGATCGAAGCGCGCCGCCGCACGCTGCCGCTCTACAAGGCGACGCTCGATACCGACGGGCTCTCGAGCGAGCTGCGTGCGCGGCGCGATCACCCGCTGCACGCGCTCTTGCGCCGCATGTACCACGAGCACGCCGACGTCGACGTGACCGAGGGCTACTACGGCGAGGACGAGGAGTGAACATGGCGAAGCGAGCTCGCACGCTCCTCGGGGCTCTGGCCGCCGCCGCGCTCTGCGCCTGCGCGAGCTACGAGCCGGTGCCGCTCGAAGACGTCGACATGACGCGCGTCAGCAAGCCGCTCGGCGGCGAGACGCTGGCCGAGATCCGCCGCGAGATGCAGCGCACGCACGGCGATATGGTGCGCCACCTGAAGACGCTCGACTCGATGTTGTTACGGGGCGACGACTCCGGGCTGAAGCTCTTCAAGGACTTCTTCTACGGCTACATGGACGACCACGTCGAGCCGCTCCTCGCGAAGGACTGGACGAGCCATCACCCCGAGATCGGCGGGCTCGACGCGGGCATCCGCTTCGTCGCGATCGAGGTGCTCTCGAAGCTCGAGTCGCCGCACCGCGCCGAGGCGCTGATCGACGACGTGAAGCTGCGCTTCCGCGGTAAGCACGACCTGCTCGTCGACTACCCGGTCGGGCGCCGGACCAAGCTCGAGAAGGCGCTCGAGCTGGTCGAGGAGCAGTACTGGCGCGACGACGACCCCGAGGAGCGGCTGAAGGTCACGCACTCGCGCTGAGCGCCCTTCCCACCCAACGACTCGTGGCGAGTGACCGCGGGCTCGCAGAACCGATGCTGGAGAAACCCCCACCATGGCACCCGAAGCAACCTGGAATGCTGGCTCGATCGCCGCGCTCGTCGTCACCTGTGTGGCGCTGATCGCGGTCTGGTTCCCGTTCTGGTGGGGCCTGCGTGCGTGCATGCGCGGCTTCGCCGTGACGCGCAAAGTGAGCGCGGCCGAGATCAAGGCCGCGCTCGAGCGAGACGTCCCGAGCGCCCACGAGCCGATCGCGGTGCAGGTGCTGCGCGTGCTGCGCAGCTCGCAGCGCGACAATCCCGAGAAGATGCCGATGGCGTTCCTGATCGACGCGTCGCGCCAGTACGTCACGAACGAGTACGAAGCGAACTATGCGAAGCCGGTCACGATGTTCTCGAACATTCTCCCGCCGATCGGCTTCATCGGCACGCTGTTCGGCCTGGTCGTGCTCGTGCTCGCGAAGGGCGGCGAGGGCGACGCGATGCTCGAGATGGTCGGCCTCGCCGGCGCGGTCTCGAAGTCGATCTGCGCGCTGTTCGGCTTCATCGTGCTCGAGTCGCTGAAGATCCGCCTCTACGGCCGCATGCTCGCCGGCCTCGACGAGGCGACCGGCATCGTCAGCAAGAGCACCCACTCCCCCGCCCGCAAGCCAGAACCGGCGCTGGCGTAGCTCGTTTGGGCTCCGTTCGCTCCGCTCACTGCGCGCGGCCTGCAGCGCTTCGCGCCGCTGTCCGCTTGCGGCTTCTCGAGCTGCGTTCGGCCGGTGCGTCGAGGCGTCGGACGAGTCGGCGTCGGGGCGCCGCTCAGAGCATGTGCGAGTTCACGGACGAGCCGCCGTCCACTAACAAGTTGGCGCCGGTGACGTAGGAGGAGCGCTCCGAGGCGAGCCAGACGACCGCCTCGGCGAGCTCCTCGGGGCGGCCGAGCCGCCGCATCGCGTGCGACTTGACGGTGGCGGCATGCACGTCCGGGAACTTGCGGAAGTAGCGCGCGATCGCCGGCGTCTCGATGCCGCCCGGCGAGATCGCGTTCACGCGGATTCCCTGCGTCGCCAGCTCCGCCGCCGCGGTCTTCGTGAGCGCCTCGACGCCGCCCTTCGCCGCGGTGTACGCCGCGAGGTACGCGTGCCCCTTCAGCGTCGACGCCGAGCTGATGTTGATGATCGATCCGCCGCCCGACGCGATCAGGGCCGGAATCTCGTACTTCATCGCGTAGAAGACGCCGGTGAGACACACCGCGAGCGTGCGCTCCCAAGTGACGTCGTCGGTCGAGACGAGCGGGGAGAAGTCGCCGGCGCCTCCGGCCGCGTTGTTCGACGCCCAGTGCAACCCGCCGAAGCTCTCGCGCGTGCGCGCGACGAGCGCTTCCACCTGCGCGGCGTCCGTGACGTCCGTGCCCACGAAGAGCGCTCGCCCGCCCGCCGCGCGCACCTCCTTCGCGACGGACTCGCCGGCGTCGGCCTGCACGTCCGCGAGCGCCAGCGCCGAGCCTTCGCGCGCCGCGAGGAGCGCGGTCGCGCGCCCGATTCCGCTCGCGGCGCCCGTAATGATTCCGACCTTGTCGTCCAGCATTCCCATGCAGGGCTCCTTTGCCGAGCCGCGCACGCTAGTCGACCACCGAGCCGTTCGGCGGCTCCCTCGCTCGCGAGAAACGCGGCTGCGATGCTGCGCCGCGATGGACCGCCAGAGGCTCGCCGCACACGCGCGCTGGCTGCTCGCCGGCCTCGGGCGCTACCCGCGCTACGCGTGGCGGCTGCTGACGCGCCCCGCGTTCGTGCGCCTGCACGGCGTCGCGCTCGAGCTCGGCGCCAACGCAACGCCGGCGCTCCGCCGCGCGCTCTATTCCGAACGCTACGAGCGCGGCGAGGCGCGCTGCGTGCTGCTCCGCGTCGAGCCGGGCGACGTCGTGCTCGAGATCGGCGCCGGCCTCGGCTTCCTGTCGACGCTGTGCGCGCTGCGCGTCGGCAGCGAGCACGTGACGGCCTACGAGGCAAACCCGGCGCTGCTGCCGCGCATTCGCGCCACCTACGCGGCGAACGGCGTCGCGCCGCAGCTCGTAAACGCGGTGCTCGCGCGCAAGGCCGGCGAGGCGGAGCTCTACGTCGAAGGCGAATTCGTCTCCAGCTCGCTGCTGCGCCGCAGCGAGACGGCGACGCGCGTGCGCGTGCCGCAGCACGCGGTCGGCGACGTGATCGCGCGCGTGAATCCCACGTGCTTGGTGATCGACATCGAGGGCGGTGAGGTGGAGCTGCTCCCGGCGATCGATCTGCGCGGCGTGCGCAAGCTGATCCTCGAGCTGCACCCGCAGCGGATCGGCGAGACGCGCGCCGCGATGCTGGTCGCGTGGCTGGCCGCGCAAGGTCTGCGCGAAGACCGCGCGATCTCCAGCACGCGCAAGAAGTACTTCGCGCGCTGCGGATGACGGTCGCACGACCGGCGTTACCGTGTTGCGCGTGTCGGACGCGGGCGGCCCCATTCTTCTCTTCGACGGCGTCTGCAACCTGTGCAACGGCTCGGTGCAGTGGGTGATCGCACGCGACCCGGCCGCGCAGTTCCGCTTTGCATCGCTGCAATCCGAGGCCGGCCGCGCGCTGCTCGCGCAGCACCGGCTCCCGCTCGATGCGATGGACACGGTGGCGCTCGTCGACGGCGCAGCGCATTGGCGCAAGAGCGACGCCGCGCTCGAGGTGCTGCGGCGCCTCGGCGGCGCATGGGCCCTCCTCTCCGCGCTGCGCTTCGTGCCCCGGCCGCTGCGCGACGCCGCTTACGACGTCGTCGTCCGCAACCGCTACGGCTGGTGGGGAAAGCGCGCGGAGTGCTGGATCCCGACCCCCGAGCTGCGCGCGCGCTTTCTGTGACGCCGAGCGCCGCGTCGCCGGGCGCCGCACTTCGGACGCCGGACCGCTCTGCCCGATCGTAAGATGGCCGCGCCTAGGCGGTAGCGGAGGGACGCTCGATGCGAGTCACGGTGCTGGGCGCGGGCTCGTGGGGAACGACGGTGGCCGCGCTCGCGAGCCTCGGCAATCCCACGTTGTTATGGGCGCGCGACCCCGACGTCGCCGAGTCGATCGATCGCCGCCACGAGAATGCGAAGTACCTGCGCGGCTTCGAGCTTCCCGAGCGGTTGCGCGCGACCGCGGACCTCGAGCAGGCGGTGAGCTCCGCCCAGCTGCTCGTGGTCGGCGTTCCCAGCTCGGGCTTCCGCGCGACGCTCGAGGCGGCGAAGCGCTTCGTGCACCCGTGGATCCCGGTCGTGAGCCTCTCGAAGGGCTTCGAGCGCGGCTCGCTGCTGCGCATGACCCAGGTGATCGCGCAGGTGCTGCCGGGCCATCCGGCCGCGGCGCTGACGGGCCCGAACCTCGCGAAGGAAATCCTCGCCGGGAACGCTGCGGCTTCGGTGATCGCGACCGAGGACCTCACCGTGGCGGCGGCGCTCCAGAGGGTTTTCGCGTGCGGCCTGTTCCGTGTCTACACGAACCACGACGTGACCGGCTGCGAGATCGGCGGCGCGCTGAAGAACGTGATCGCGATCGCGACGGGGATGGCGCAGGGCCTCGGCGTCGGAGACAACACGCGCGCGACCGTGATCGCACGCGGGCTCGGCGAGCTGACACGGCTCGGTGTCGCGATGGGCGGCGAGCCGGCGACGTTCGCCGGCCTCGCGGGCCTCGGCGACTTGGTCGCGACCTGCGTCAGCCCGCAGAGCCGCAATCGCACCGTCGGCGAGCAGCTCGGCCGCGGCCGCAAGCTCGACGAGATTCTCGCGAGCCTCGGGATGGTTGCGGAAGGCGTGAAGACCGTGGGCACCGCGATCGAGCTCGCGCAGCGCCACCAGCTACGCCTCCCGATCTGCGAGGCGGTGCATCGCGTGATCCTCGGCGAGGCGTCCGCGACCGACGCGTACGCGGGCCTGCGCAAGCTGCAGCCCGGCCACGAATTCGACCCGGATCCGCATCCCGCCTGAAGGATCTCGCTCATGCTCGCGCCCTACCGAGTTCTCGATCTCACGGACTCGCGCGCGGAGCTCGCGACGTTCGTGCTCGCGGGCCTCGGCGCGGACGTGATCAAGGTCGAGCCGCCCGGCGGGAGCGATTCTCGCCGCGAGGAACCGTTCGACCCCGCGCAGCCGCCCGCGCTCGCGAGCCTGCGCTTCCACGCCTACAACCGCGGCAAACGCAGCGTCGTGCTCGACCTCGCGAGCGAGCGCGGGCGAGCCGACTTCCTCGCGCTCGTCGCGAGCGCCGACATCGTCGTCGAGAACGCGGCGCCCGGCGCGCAGGACGCGCGCGGGCTCGGCTTCGCGGCGCTGCGCGGGGTGCACCCCGCTCTCGTGTACGTCGCGATCACGCCGTTCGGGCAGAGCGGCCCGTACGCGCAGCACTTCGCGACCGATCTCACGCTCGCCGCGATGGGCGGCGCGATGGCACTGAACGGCGAGCCCGACCGAAGGCCGCTGCGCGTGACCGTCCCGCAGACCTGGCATCACGCGTCCGCGGAGGCCGCGCTCGCGGCGCTCGTCGCGCTCGAGCGGCGGCGCGTCACCGGCGAAGCGCAGTTCGTCGACGTCTCCGTCCAGGCCGCCGTCTTCTGGACCGGTCTCAACGCGATGGTCGCGCACGCGATCCAAGCCAAGGACATCGAGCGCAACGGCACCGTGCTCCAGCTGGCGACCTTCGTTACGCCGCTCGTCTACCCGTGCGCGGACGGCGAGGTCGTGCTGATCGCGACGAAGGCGACGCTGATCGCGCTGATTCCGTGGATGATCGCGAGCGGCGCCGTCACGCAGGCCTGGGCCGACGCGGAGGACTGGCAAAGCTACGAGGTGCGGCTGCTGACCGGCGCGCCGCTCGTCCATCCCGTCGAGGCGATGCGCGCTGTGGTCACCGACTTCACCCGGAGGCACACGAAGGCCGAGCTGTTCGAAGGCGGCGTCGCGCGCGGGATCACGCTCGCGCCGGTGAACACCGCCGGCGACGTGATGCAGCTCGAGCATCTCGCACTGCGCGACTACTGGGACGTGACGAAGCTGCCGAGCGGCCGCGAGCTGCGCGCGCCGGGCGCGTTCGTGAAGGCGTCGCGCACGCCGGTCGCTTGGTCGCGGCCTGCGCCCGAGCTCGGCGAGCACACGGCCGAAGTGCTCGGCGAGCTCGCGTTGGCCAAACGGGGTCAGACCCCGTTTGGCCAAGTGCGGGTGAGCACGCCCGCTGCGAAGGCTGCGCCCCTGCCCTTCGCCGGCGTCAAGTTCGCCGACTTCTCATGGATCGGCGTGGGGCCGATCTCCGCGAAGACGCTCGCCGATCACGGCGCGACCGTCGTCCACGTCGAGACCGCGAACCCCGCCGACCGGCTGCGGCTCGTCGGGCCGTTCAAGGACGGCGTCCCGGGCATCAACCGCTGCCAATTCTTCGCGTCGTTCAACACCTCGAAGCTGTCCCTGCAGCTCGACCTGAAGCATCCCGAGGGCTTCGCGATCGCGAAGCGATTGATCGCGTGGGCGGATGTCTGCCTCGATTCGTTCACCGCCGGAACGATGGGCGAGCTCGGCCTCGGCTACGACGTCGCGCGCAGCTGGAACCCGAGCCTGATCATGGCGAGCACGTGCCTGATGGGTCAGACGGGGCCCGCAGCAAAGCTCGCCGGCTACGGCTACCACGCAGCGGCCGTGAGCGGCTTCTACGAGGTGACCGGCTGGGACGACCGCGCGCCGGGCGGCCCGTTCAACGCGTACACCGACACGATCGCGCCGCGCTTCCTCGCGAGCGCGCTGATCGCGGCGCTCGACCATCGCCGCCGCACCGGCGAAGGGCAGTTCATCGATCAGGCGCAGCTGGAATCGTCGCTGCACTTCCTCGCGCCCGAGCTGTTAGGCGTCCAGCTGACGGGTGCGAGCCCTCGCCGTGCCGGCAACGATTCGCCGAACGCGTTCCCGCACGACGCCTATCCCTGCGCCGGTGACGACCAGTGGTGCGCGATCGCGGTCGAGACGGACGCGCAGTGGAGCGCGCTGTGTCGCGCGCTCGGCGAGCCCGCGTGGGCGATGCACGCCGAGCTCGCGACGCTCGCCGGGCGCCGCGCGCGGCGCACGGAGATCGACCGCGAGCTCGCGGCGTTCACGGCGCGCCTCGCGCCGCGCGAGCTGATGGACCGCCTCCAATCTGCGGGCGTCCCGGCGGGCATGGTGCAGCGCTCGAGCGACCACCAGCGCGACCCGCAGCTCGCGCACCGCGCGTTCTTCCGCCGCATGCAGCACCCCGAGATGGGCGAAGTCCCGTACGAGGGCCATGCCTACCGAATCGCTGGCTACGACAACGGCCCGCGCTTCCCGGCACCCTGCCTCGGCGAGCACACGTATCAGGTGCTCTCGGAGATCCTCGGCCTCTCGGACGACGAGGTCGCGCGTGCGATGAGCAGCGGCGCCTGCGGTTGACGCGAGCGTTCAGAACGAGCGAAAGCGCCTGCGCACGTGACGCTGGCGCAGCGCGATCTCGGCGCGGCGCTGCTCGGAGCTGAAGGGAGGCGTGCCTTCCGGCAGGCGCTTGCGCACCTCGGTGAGCGGCACCTTCTTCGCCGTGATCGTCGGCCACTGCTCCGTGGGCGGCGTCTGGCTGTAAGCCCAGCGCGGCGACATGAACGCCTCCGCGTGGCCGGTGAGGTCGACCCAGTTCTGGACGCCGGGATCGCGATGCGCGAGCACGAGCCGAATCGCGCCGTCGGCGTCGACGTGCGACTGGAAGCCGTTGCGGCTGCCGACGCGATTCGCGTACTCGATCGACTCGCCCCAGAGATTCGCGACCTGGAAGCCGATGTATTGCGGCGCGAGCTGGATGCGGTTCTCGACGATCAACGCCTCGTGCTCGGCGAGCTGCGCGACGCCGCCCGCATAGAGATTTGTGCTCATGCCTCCGCCGGTCGCGCCCGACGCCGCGTTGATCGCGTTGAACGCGTTGCGCGGGAACCCGATGCCCGGAATCGTGCCGGGCCGCGGCCCGTAGGTGCCCATCGGAATCGTCCAGAACGCGTTCCAGAACTTCATCTGGCCGCGCACGATCTCGCCGAAGCGCCGCAGCTCGCGCGCCGCCTGCTCCGCGCCGTAGTCACTGGCGTCGCCGGGATCCTCGAGCGGAGCGATTTCGAAATGGATCGCTTCCTCGCGCTCCCAGTCATAGAGGAGCTGCCGGCCGCTCACGTAGTGCGCGTAGCGCTGCGGACCGATGCTCGGATCGAGCGGATGCGGCTGGCTCACGACCTTCAGCGTCGGCAGGAAATTGCCCGTGAAGTCGGGCGGCCGCTCGGGCGCGAGCAGGATCTCGAAGCTGCCGTCGGGGTTCAGCGCGAGCTCCGAAGAATCGAGCCGCCCGGTCTGGGTCTTCACGCCCGGGCGCAGCTCGGAGAGCTCGCCCGAATCGCCCGCGAGCACGCCGAAGCTCGTCTCGAAGATCAGGTAGTGCGGCGCCGCCCTTTCCGAGCTCCGCGCGCCCCGTAACAGGTAGCTGCGGCGCCCGTCGAGCGGCGCATAGAAGTAGATCGCGTCGGCGTTGTCGATCGTCGCGCGCGTCACCGGCGAGAGCGCGTTCCGAAACTGCGGGCGCAGCGGGTCGGCGTGGAACGCGCGCTCGACTGCGGCGTGCAGGTGACCCATCAGGTAGCGGTAGCCCTCGGCCAGAATCCGCTCGCTCGCGGGCGGCGGCATCAGCGCCGGCTGATCCACGGCGTCGCGCGCCTCTGCGAGGCTGGTGAGCAGCTCGTCCCACGCCGCGCGCAGTGCGCGCCGCGCTTCGCTCGCATCCGCCATCTGAAACTCCTTCGGGCGGCGCACGATATCCCGCTCTCGGGCGCGTGCAGCCGGCGCGGGCCGCGCCCGCGCGGGGCCGGCCGGCGCCTGCGCGACGCCGTTCCGACGCCGCCTCTAGGGCGTGCGCCGGATGCGAAGCGAGCCCCCGTCGACGCGCAGCCGCAGCGCGACGACGCCGACGAGAATCAATGCCGATGCCACCCCGGCCGCTGCGACCAGCACCATCGCTTCCAAGTGCGGATCCACGGGCGCCCTCCTCTCCTCGTTGCATTCACTGCGAGGACGCACCGCGACGACGCACTCCGACACTCCATCGCGCACTTGCGAATGACACGACGCGCGGGATGACGCGAACGCGCGGGACGGACGGCTCGATGCCGGACCGTCCCGCGCCCTCCCTAATGCCTGACTCGACCTCGCGCTCGAGCGGCCGCGGCGAGGGCGTCGCCCGCACTAGGCACCCGACAGGAGATCCAGCTGCGCCCGGATGTAGGCCGCTTCCTGCACCGTGTGCGCGAGCGCCAGCGCGCGCGTGTAGGCGCTGCGCGCTTCGGCCGCGCGGCCGAGGTCGCGCAGCAGCGCCGCTCTCACGCCGTGATAGTTGAAGTAGCGCTCGAGCTTGGATTCGAGCGGCTCGATCAGTGCGAGCGCTTGTTGCGGACCGCGCAGCTTCGACACGGCGACGGCGCGGTTCAGCGTGATCACCGGCGACGGCTGAAGGCGCTCGAGCGCGCCGTAGAGCTGCTCGATCTCCCTCCAGTTCGTCTGCGCGCTCGACGGCGCGCGCGCGTGAACCGCCGCGATGCCGGCCTGGAGCGCGTAGGAGCCAGCGCCGGCGCCGCTCGCGCCGAGCCAGCGCACCTTCTCCAGCAGCGCGAGCCCCTCGTCGATCAGCTCGCGATCCCAGAGCGCGCGATCCTGCTCGTCGAGCAGCGCGATCTCGCCGCTCGGCGTGAGCCGCGCCGGCGTGCGCGCGTGCTGCAGTGCGAACAGCGCGCCGAGCGCGAGCGCCTCGCCGTCGTGCGGGAACATCGCGGCGAGCAGGCGCGCGAGCCGCAGCGCCTCGTCGCACAGCGCGCTGCGCACGTGCGCCTCGCCGCCGCTCGCCGAGTAGCCCTCGTTGAACAGCAGGTAGAGGACCGTCGCGACTTGCCCGAGCCGCTCCGCGCGCGCGCCCTGCGCGGGCGCGTCGAACGGGACCGGATGCTCCGCGATCGTGCGCTTCGCGCGCGTGATGCGCTGCTCCATCGCGGCCTCGCTGACGAGAAATGCGCGCGCGATCTCGCGCACCGAGAGACCCGACACGACGCGCAGCGCGAGCGCGATCTGGTGCGCCGCCGGCAGCTCCGGGTGGCAGCACAAGAACAGCAGCCGCAGCACGTCGTCGGGAAAGGTCGCAGCTTCGAGCTGCTCCACGAGCTCGCCCTCGACGTCGCTGTCCACGGCCAGCGCCTCCTCGGCCGGCAGCGGCGCGAGCCGCTGCGCGCGGCGCGCGCGGTCGATGCCCGCATTGCGCGCGACCAGCACGAGCCAGCCGACCGCGTCGCGCGGAGCTCCGGTGCGCGGCCAGCGCTCGAGCGCGCGCAGGCTCGCCTCCTGGAACGCGTCCTCCGCGACGTCGAGATCGCGGAAATAACGCAGCAACGCGCCGATCACCTGCGGCCGCGCGGCCGAGAGCGTCGTCTCGAGCCACGCGAGCTCGCTCACGGGAGCGCGCCGTACTCGCGCAGCAAGCGCAGCGGCCGAATCTCGAGCGAGCCCGGCGTGCGGCCCTTCGCGAGCCGCCGCGCCGCGTCGATCGCGTCGTCGAGGGATGCGCAGTCGACGAGGTACAGGCCGAGCAGCTGCTCTTTCGTTTCCGCAAACGGACCGTCGAGCACCGCCGGCTCGCCGCCGCCGTGGCGCACCGTGAGCGCCGCCGAGGTTGGCATCAGCCGCAGCGCGGTGCCCAGCTTGCGCTCCCGCTGGAGCTCGGAGCTCGTCACTCCGATCGTCTCCATCATCGCGGCGTCCTGCGCCTTGCTGAGGCCGCTCACGAGCGACTCGTCGGAATAACAAAGAATCGCGTACTTCATCGAAGGCTCCAGGGCGCTGCATCGTGGTTGCGCGCGGCAGGCTAACTCGCGAACGCGGTCTGGAACGACGGCCGCTCGCGCAGCGCCTCGTAGTAGCGCGCCGTGCGCGGCCAGCGCCGCGCGTCGAGCTCGATGCCGGCCGGCATCAGCCAGCCGAGGTGCGCACCGAGCGCGATGTCGGCGATACCGAAGCGCGCGAGAACGCAGCCCCGATCCGCGGGCAGCTGCGATTCGAGGAAATCGAGCACCGCGGGAATCGGCGCGCCGGCGGCCGAGGACGGCTTGCCGAGCCAGCGCTCGCGCGCCGTCGCGAGCAACGCCGCGAGCCGCTTTTCGTCGGTCGGCAGCTTCAGCAGATTCGGCTTCACGAAGCGCTCGAGCACGATCGCGCCCATGCCTTCGCTCATGTGCGCGTCCGCGTACTCCTCGAGGAACAGCGCGCGCGCGTACTCACCCGCGTCCGCTGGATAGAGCGCGGGCGCCGGCTGCTTGCGCTCGAGGTACGCGCAGATCACCGAGGAGTCGGGCACGAGCTGCTCGCCGTCCCGAAGCACCGGCATCTTGCCCATCGAGTGGAGACCCGGCGGCAGCGGCTCGATCTCGTAATCCAGCCCCTTCTCCTCGAGAGCGATGCGGGCCTTTCGAACGAACGGGGACTGCGGAGCGCCATAGAGCTTCATGCGCGATTCCTCCCGGGCTCCGGTCGCGCCGGCCGCGGCCGCGGAGCATCCCGAGGACGCGCGAGCACGGCGCATACCGACACGCCGTCGCCGCGTGACGTGCCGAGCGCCGGCGCGCGAACGCGCAGACGCTCGGCACGGGCCCCGCGGCGCGGTCGCGCCCCGCGCCCCGACGCAGCGGAGAGTCCCGACCCCGCGAAGTCGGGGCGCGTCGCTCGCCGATCCCGTCCGCGAAGTCGACGTCCTGCTCCCAGAACGGCACGCCAGCTTCGGCGTCGAGCATCAGCTGCTCGCTCAGCGGGAAGAAGCGGTGGCCCGACAGCGTCGCGCCGCGGTACTCGACGCGGTCGCGCAGCAGAGGCGCGCGCGCGTGCAGCTCGCCGAAGTCGAGCGGACGCGGCGGGGCGGGCGCAACGAGCCTCCACCAGACCGCGCGAAGGCCCGCCGGCCGCGCCGCGTCCGCGCTGTCCGTAACAAGCATTCCCACCCAAGCTACGTGTACCCGAACTCCCGCCGCCGCTGCAGAAATCGCAAGAGCGCCCCGCGCGTCCCCATCCCGATCAGCTCGCGCGCCGGGTGGACTTTGCACCCGCGAGGGAGTGCAGAGTCCATGCCAAATTTCCGGGACTCAGGGCCCCGCCGATGCGCGCACGTGGACCGGGCGCAGTCAACCGTCGCGCTCTCTCGCGCGCGTGCGTTCTGCGTGCGCCGCCTCGAACGCCTGCATGACCCGCGCCGCCTCGGGGTCGGTCGTCGGCCCGTAGCCGGACACGAACGTCCCGGCGAGCTTGCCGTCTTGCGAGCGCAGTGCGAACAGCACCGCCGAGTCGGCCGGGTCGCTCTCGCCTTCGAAGCGCACGATCTCTTCGACGACCAGGTGCTCGCTGGCGACGACCTGCTTCGCGTCGAGTGCACGCAAGCCGCCGCGCACGGCCTGGAACGAGTCGCGGAAGCCTACGCTCGCTAGGCGAACGACCGCTTCCTGCAGCGTCTCGAGCTGAGCGCTCGGCGGCGCCGGCGGCGACCGAGTCGCCAGCTGGGGTTTGAACAAATTGCTCATGCCGCCTCGAGTACGCGATCGCGCAGGGTGAGCATCGGGCACGGCTCGCTGCGCAGCGTGCGCTCGGCCACGCTGCCGAGGAACGCGTGCGCGAGGCCGCCGCGGCCGTGCGTGCCCATCACGATCAAGTTCACGCCGAGCTGCTCGGCGCAGCCTGCGATCCGCTCGGCGATGCTTGCGCCGTCGACGATGTGCGCGTGCCCGTTCTCCCCGCTGGCGCTCGCGATGCGCGCGAGCGTTGCGCGCACTCCGCGCTGGATGTCCTGCGGCCACGCGCTCACAGCCGCAGCTCCAAGTGGCCGATGTGCCGCTCCGCGATCTCGTCCTCGTCGCTCGAGAGGCCCTCTCGCTCGAGCGGGCTGCGCAGCGGGTCGGGATCGCTGCTCGCGCGGCCGAGCCGGAACGCGCCGCTCGGCGCGCGGGTCAATAACAACATCTCCGCCGGCCGCGGCCGGCCCCGCGGCAGCCGCGCGCCGGCGAGGCGCCACGCGACTTCGCGGATCACTTCCGCGTGCGAGACGACGAGCGGCGAGAGATGCGCGAGCGCGAGCAGCCGCGCGAGACCGCGCGCGACGCGCGCGCGCAGCGCTTCGGCCGATTCACCATCCGGCGGCGCCGGCGCCGTGCCGGCCTCGTAGTCCGCGTACGCGATCGGGTCGCGCGCGCGAATCGTCTCCAGGTCGAGGCCCTGCCAACTCCCGTAGCTCGTCGGCCCGAATGCGGGCTCGAGCTCGACCCGCGCGGTCGGCGCCAGGATCGCAGCGCTCTCGCGCGCGCGGCGCGACGGGCTCGCGCACACGAAATCCGCCCACTCCCAGTGATGGCGGAGCGCCTCGACTTCGGCGCGGCCGCGTTCGGAGAGCGGCGGGTCCGCGATGCCGACGAGCTGGCCGCGCTCGTGTGCCAGCGCCCGGCCCGCGCGGACCCACAGAATCCGGCGCACCGCCCCACCGCTGCCGACGACCGGCGGCGCATCCGCCTCCGGCTGCCTCAGCGCCGCACGCAGCACCACCACATCGCTCCTCGAGCTCGCCGGCGGCTCTCGCCGACTAGCGGTTCGGACTCCTGCTGATCTGACCGAGCGCGCGGTCGGGCGCCCGCTCGCGCGCGAGATCACCGAGCGAGAGGATTCCGACCGCAGTTCCGTTCTCGACGACCGGCGCACGCCGGACGGCATGATGCTCCATCAGCGCGACTGCGTCTGCGATCGAGTCGTCGGGCGAGAGCGTCGCGAGCTGACCGGAGCAAACGTCCAAGAGGCGGCGCGTGCGCGCGTCGCCGTCCTCGGCGAGACAGCGCACGACGAGATCGCGATCGGTCACGATGCCACGCAGCTCGTCGCCATCACTGACGAGCACGTCGCCGATAGCGCGCTTCTTCATCAGGTTCGCCGCTTCCGCGGCGGTCGCGCCGGCGTCGAGCGTGATCGGATTGGGAGTCATCATGTCACGCACTCGCCCCGCCATGTCGTCACCTCCTGGCTGTTCCACCGGGTCGGCCCCACTCGGTCTACTCGGCCTCGGGAGCAAGTTCAATGCCAGACGCATGCAACGACCGAGGCTGCGCGCCGCCGTTCGCCGCGGTGGAAGTGCGCGCTCGCGCCTGAGCGCGGGCGAGGCCACGCGCGCGAAGAGTGCCGCGCGCGATCGCAGCGATCGCACGACGGAAGCAGCTCGACTCGACGCGCGCGGGCGCTCTCCCCAATTCGGGTGAGCGGCGAGCGGCTCGCGTTGTGCGCGAGCAGCCCCGAGCGCGACGTCGCGCGCGCAGTGAGCCGCAAACGAGCGAGCTGCGACGCGTTGGCATCGCGCCTGCAACGCACGCCTCGCCGAGAGGGCACTCATGCGAGCACCGGCGCCGACTCCCACGCTCCTCGACCTCGTCGCCAGCGTCTACGAGGTGGCGGATTCGCGCGAGGAGGCGGTTCGGGTGATCCATCCCATGTTCGAGACGGGGATCGTGCGGCTCTCCGGCCCGTCGGTGCATGGCCCCTCGCGTCCTCCGTTCGGCCGTTTGTAGAAACGCACACTCGGAGGCCCCATGGCCGCCTCACTTCGCGAGGCTCGCGAGGAGCTTCCGCCGCGCACGATGGAGATGCATCGCGCGCTGCTGTCGCTGATCGAAGAGCTCGAAGCCGTCGACTGGTATGCGCAGCGCGTAGCCGCGAGCCGCGATGATGCGCTGAAGCAGGTGCTCTCTCACAGCCTCGAGGAGGAGAAGGAGCACGCGTGCATGACGCTCGAGTGGATCCGGCGCAACGACTCTGGCTTCCATGACAGCCTGCGGCGCTTCCTGTTCCGCGACGACGAAGCGATCGCGCACCCGCGCGACGGCGCTCCCGCTCACGCCCGCCTCGACGAGAGCCTCGGGATGGCCCCGCCGGGCCGCGCGGCGGCCCCGGCCCCGCCGCGTCCGCGCTGTCCGTAACAGCTACCTCCGCTCTTCCTCCCCGAGCATCGCCTCCGGCTTCACCCAAGCGTCGAACTGCTCGGCACTGACCAGCCCGAGCGCGAGCGCCGCCTCCCGCAGCGAGCTCCCTTCTGCGTGCGCTCGATTCGCGATGCGAGCCGCCGCGTCGTAGCCGATGTGCGGCGCGAGCGCGGTCACGAGCATCAGCGAACGCTCCACGTTCGCCGCGAGCGCTGCGTGCTTCGGCTCGAGCCCGCGCACGCAGAACTTCTCGAAGCTCAGCGCCGCGCCGCCGAGCAGCTCGATCGAATCGAGCACGGCCTGCGCGATCAGCGGCCGGCACACGTTCAGCTCGAAATTCCCCTGGCTCGCGGCGAACGACACCGCGCCATGGTTCCCGAGCACGCGCAGGCAGACCATCATCAGCGCCTCGGACTGCGACGGGTTCACCTTGCCGGGCATGATCGACGAGCCGGGCTCGTTCTCCGGGATCTGGATTTCGCCGAGCCCGCAGCGCGGACCGGACGCGAGCCAGCGCACGTCGTTGGCCACCTTGAAGAGCGCGCTCGCGAGCGTCGCGAGCGCGCCCGAGAGCGCGCTCAGCGCCTCGCAGCCGGCGAGCGCGGCGAACTTGTTGGGGGCGCTCGCGAACGGCAGACCGGTCTTCGCGGCGAGCCGGCGCGCGAGCTCGTCGCCGAAGCGAGGATGCGCGTTCAGCCCGGTACCGACGGCCGTGCCGCCGGCTGCCAGCTGATGGAGCGCCGGCTGCGCCGCCTCGAGCCAGGCGCGCGCTTGTCGCAGCTGCGCCGCCCAGCCGCCGATCTCCTGGCCGAGCGTGAGCGGCGTCGCGTCTTGCAGATGCGTGCGCCCGATCTTGATCACGCGCCGGCACTCCTCCGCCTTGCGCTCGAGCGTCGCGACGAGGCCGGTCAGCGCCGGCAGCAGCGCGTCGCGCAGCGCGAGCGCCGCCGCCACGTGGATCGCGCTCGGAAACGTGTCGTTGGTCGACTGGCCGCGATTCACGTGATCGTTCGGATGCAGCGGCGCCTTGTCGCCGCGCGCCCCGCCGGCGAGCTCATTGCCGCGGTTCGCGATCACCTCGTTGAGATTCATGTTCGTCTGCGTGCCGGAGCCACTCTGCCAGAGCGAGAGCGGGAACTGGTCGTCGAGCTTCCCGTCCAGCACGTCTTGCGAGGCGCGCTGGATCCACTCCGCCTGCGCCGGCGGCAGCTCGCCGAGCGCCGCGTTCGCTTCGGCCGCGGCCTGCTTGATCAGCGCATACGCACGAATCAACGCCCGCGGCATCCGTTCGCGCCCGATCGCGAAGTGCTCGAGCGCACGCTGCGTTTGCGCCCCCCAATGAGCCTCCGCCGGCACCGCGACCTCCCCGAGGCTGTCGCGCTCGATGCGCGTGCTCGCACCGAGAAAAGACCGATCCGACTGAGCTGTCATGGTGCAGACTCCGAGTGAGGCCCGAGCCTACTCCCTTCCTGCCCAACCATTCGCGACGACGCGCAGCGCGCGGAGCCGTCGACTCGATGCCGACGGCGCCGCAGCTCTCCCCTAACACCCTCGCCTCGCGAGAGGCGTCGCTTCCCGGGCGGTCCATCGAGAAGAGCCGCGCCTCGAGCGCTTCCCCGCCGCTGGACGCCCGCGCGGCATCGGCCGCCGGCACGACGCGGTAGATCAGCAGCGGTTTCTCGGGGTGCATCACGTGCTCGAGCAGCGTCCGTCGACCGCCGGTCCCTGAGCGCAAGCCGCCTGCCTGCCGCGGGCCGCGACGCTCGCGCGGCACTACCGTGCGCTTCTCTCGATGAGGAGCCGGATGCCCACCGCCCCCGCGCCGCTGCTGCCGACGCCCGATCCGCTCACGCAGTTCTTCTGGGATGGCGTCGCGCAGAGCGAGCTGCGCATTCAGCGCTGCCGGGAGTGCAGGAGATACATCCACTATCCGAGGCCGATCTGTCGGTTCTGCCACTCGCGTGATCTCGCCGGCGAACGCGTCTCGGGCGCTGCGACGCTCTACAGCTGGACGATCGCGACGCAGGCGTTCCATCCGTTCTGGGTCGCGCGCGTTCCCTACACGCTCGCAACCGTCGAGCTCGCCGAGCAGCCGCGGCTGATGTTCTTGTCGCAGGTCGTCGAGTGCGCGGAGAGCGAGCTGCGCGCCGGCTTGCCGCTCGAGGTGACGTTCGAGCGGATCGCCCCGGAGCTGACGCTTCCGTTCTTCCGTCCCGCCCGCGGAGCCGCGCGATGAAGCGGCGCGTCGCGATCGCGGGCGTCGGCTACTCGCGCGTCGGGAGGAATACCGGCCTCAGCGAGACCGATCTCGTGATCGAGTCGACGCTCGCGGCGCTCGCCGACGCCGGCCTCGAAGCGGGCGACGTCGACGGCATCACCAGCATGGGCAGCGATGCGCTGCGCGACGCGTGGATGCTCGGCCTCACGCCGCTCGATTGGTTCTTCTCGGGCGGCATGGGGCCCGCGTTCGTGTACGCCGCGCATCAGGCGATCGCCGCGATCGCCGCCGGCTTCTGCCACACCGCGCTCGCGCTGCGCATCATTCCCCAACAACCGACCGGCGCGAGGCTGCTCGGCGGCGGCGGCGCAGGGCACCCGATGACCGCGGGGCTCTTCCATGCGTCCGGCGATCGCCAGTTCTCGCTGCCGTTCGGCGCCGGCAACCCGCCGCAGTGGGCGGGGCTGCTCACGCAGCGGCACATGGCGCAGTTCGGCACGACCGCCGAGCACTTCGGCCATCACGTGATCGCGCAGCGCGCGCACGCGGCGCTGAACGAAGACGCGTTCTTCCGCGAGCCGCTGACGATGGAGCAGTACCTCGCGTCGCGCTTCGTCTCGAAGCCGCTGCGCATCCTCGACTGCGACTACCCGTGCGATTCGGGCTCCGCGGTGATCTTCACGACCGAGGAGCGCGCGCGGGACTTGCGCAAGCCGCTCGTGCTCGTCGAGGCCGCCGCGCTCTCTGCGACGCGCGACCTGCACTTCGAGATCCTCGAGGACATGGCCGAGACGTCGCCGAAGCATTGCGCGCAGCAATTGTGGACACGCACGGATCTGCGGCCGCGCGACGTCGACACCGCCCAGCTCTACGACGGCTTCTCGGTGATCACGTTCCAGTGGCTCGAAGCGCTCGGCTTCTGCGCGCCGGGCGAGGCCGGGCCCTTCGTCGCCGCGGGCCACACGCGGCTCGGCGCGAAGCTCCCGACGAACACGGACGGCGGCGCCTGCAACGTCGGCCGCCGCCACGGCGCGAACTTCTGCATCGAGTCGGTGCGCCAGCTGCGCGGCGAATGCGGCGCGCGCCAGGTGAAGGACGCCCGCGTCGCGGTGTTCAGCAACTCGTTCGGGCCGTTCTGCGGCGCGGCGTTGCTACGGAGAGATTGAGCGCCGCGCGGCAGCGGCGGGAGGGACCGCATGTTTCGATTCGACGGAAAACGCGCGCTGGTGGTCGGCGCGGCGACCGGCATGGGCGCCGCGACCGCGCAGACCGTGGCGCGCCTCGGCGGCGAGGTGATCGCGCTCGACGTCGCGCCGATCGACTATGCGGCGAAGCAAGCCGTGCGCGTCGATCTCAGCCAGCTCGCGAGCGTCGACGCGGCGCTCGCGCAGGTCGGCGGCCCGCTCGACGCGGTGTTCCTGTGCGCGGGCGTCGCCGACGGCAATCCGCACCTGATGAAGATCAACTTCATCTCGCAGCGTTACTTGCTCGAGAAGTCGATCGAGCGCGGCGCGCTGCCGCGCGGCGCGGCGGTCGCGTGGATCTCGTCGGTCGCGGGCATGGGCTGGCAGGCGAACCTCCCGGCGCTGAAGGAGTTCAGCGCGATCGCCGATTGGCAAGCGGCCGTCGCGTGGATCGCGTCGCACGCGAACACGAACACGTACGTGTTCAGCAAGCAGGCGATGAACTTCTACACCGCGCAGCAGGCGTTCCCGCTGCTGAAGCGCGGCATTCGCATCAATGCGATCGAGCCCGGCCCGACCGACACGCCGCTCGCGCGCGCGAACGCCGACGTCTGGCTGCGCTTCGGCAGTAACTACCGAGCGGACGCGGGCGTCGAGACGCTCAGGCCGCAGCAGATGGCCGACGTGCTGGCGTTCCTGTGCAGTCCTGCGGCGAGCGGAATCAGCGGCATCTCGCTGCTCGTCGACCAGGGCCTGATGAGCTCGAGCATCGCCGGCAGCTTCACGAAGCCGCCGATGTGAAGCCGGCTGCGATGCTCGGGCTCGCCGGCCGCGTCGCCTGGATCACCGGCGCGGGGCGCGGCGTCGGCGCGGAGGCAAACGCTGGTCGTGAACGGCGGATTCACGACGTTCTGAGACGCTCAGCCCTCGCCGCGCGCGAGCAGCAGCAGCCGGCGGCGGATGCGCTTCTCGAGCTCGGCTTGGAACGCGTCCGGGCGCTCGGGCGCCCAGAGCAGGATGTCGTAGCCCGCGAGATCGAAGTGAATGCGCGGCCCGCCGGGGCGATGGCGCGGGCTCTCCGGATCGTGGTCCTCGCGCGCGGTGAGGATCAGGTTCGTGTGCTTCCCGACGCCGATCGCGTAGCCGACCTCGAGATAACAGTTGGGACGTTCGTTCGTGAGGTCGGCGATCAGGATCTCCGACTCCTCGATGAACTGGATGATCTCGACCGGCAGCAGGCCGCCGCGGTTGTGGCGGTCGACGCGCCTCGCGGCGAGGCCGCACGCGCCCAGCGCGGGAGCGATCGCGCGCTCGAAGATCTCGTCGAGCTGCGCATCTCCGATCTGCATGATGACGAAGCCTTGCGCCATCCGCGGTTCCTCCGCGAATGCCCCACACCCTTTGCATCGGCAGACCTGCGCGCGCCGCCGCGTGACGGGTGTTACGGCCCAGCGCGGGCGCGCAGCGCAGCCGCAGGATTTTGGAACCGCGATCACTGCAGCCTGCCGGCAGCGCCGCAGCGTCGACCGAGCCGTGCCATGATGAGTCGCATTCTGCGCGTCTGCGTGCCGCGGACGAGCTTCGGGAGGTGGGTCGTGCGAGTCGCCAAGCTCCTTACCCTCATGCTCGTCGCCTACCTCGGCGTGATCGTCGGGTTCGAGTCCCTGGTAGGGATCATGGGGCGGCGACAAGCCGAGCACGGCCTCGAGCCCGGTGACGACTGGATCGTGATCACGACGACGGACGCGAGCGGGAGCGCGAGAGACACCGTCGTCGCGGGCTGGGAGAGCGGCGGGCGGCTGTACGTCGCCGCGAATCATTGGCCGCGCGCGTGGTACCGGCGCGCGCTCGAGAACCCCGACGTGAGCGTCGCGCGCGGCGGCGAACTGCAGCGCTACCGCGCCGTAGCGCTCGACGGCGCGGAGCGCGCGCGAATCGCCCGCGAATACGCGCTGCCGCTCGCGGTTCGCGCGCTCACCGGCTTCCCGCCGCGAGCGTTCCTGCGCCTCGACCCTCGTTGAGGAGCAGCGCGGCGAGCCCACTCCTCAATAGATCACGCCCGCCGCCTTCTGCTCGAGCAGCTGCTCCATCGTGAGACCGAGCCGCTCCATCAGCACTTCGTCCGTGTGCTCGCCCATCTCCGGCCCGCGGCGCAGCTCTGCGCGCTGCGAATCGAATTGCACCGGACTGCGCACGAGCGTGAAGCGGCCGCGCTCGCCGCCATCCACTTCCTGCAAGTAGCCGTTCGCGATCGCCTGCCGGTCCTCGTGCAGCTCGCCCGGCGTCTGCATCGGCGCCCACGGGCCCTCCATGCCTTCGAACGCGACGCGCCACTCGGCGAGCGTCTTCTGCGCGAACGCCTTGTCCAGCTCCGCGATGCACGCCGCTCGATTCTCGAAGCGCACGCGGCCATCGCGAAAGCGCGCGTCGTCGGTCAGGTCGGGGCGACCGATGCGGCGGCAGAAGTCCGTCCAGTACCGATCGGCCTGGAGATGCACCAGGATCAGCCAGCGCTCGTCCTTGGTCTTGTAGTAGTTGACGACCGGGTTGAAGCGCTCCGTGCGCGGCGACGAAGGCAGCTGCCCGGCGCCCGCCGGAAGCAGCTTGCTCGCGATGATGTCCGGCGACATCACCCACATCGCGGTCGACAGCAGCGACACGTCGACGAGCTTCGCCTCGCCCGTGCGCTCCCGATGGAACAGCGCCGCCGCGATTCCGCCCGCAATCGTCATGCCGCCGATCCCATCGCCGAACGCCGCGCGCTGGCCGACCGGCTCGCTCATCTCGGGAGTCGTCAGCGCGGAGGCGACTCCGCTGCGCGTCCAGAAGCCGGTCGCGTCGTAGCTGCCCGCTTCGCGCTCGGGACCTTCGGCGCCTTGCCCGTGCCCGCGCACGTAGATCGCGCGCGGATTGCGCGCGCGAATGTGCTCGACGTCGATCCGCAGCTTGCGCCGCGCCTCCGGCAAGAAATTCGTCAGGAACACGTCGCTGCGTTCGGCGAGCCGGTAGAGCAGCTCGAGGCCGCCCGGCGTCGCGATGTCGATGCCGACGCTGCGCTTCCCCCGGTTCGGCTGCTGCACGAGAAAGTCGACGCCGCCGAGGTCGACCGACACGCCGCTCGTCGCCAGCCCGCGCTGCCCGTCCCCGCGCACCGGATGCTCGATCTTGATCACGTCCGCTCCCCAATCCGCCAGCACCGCGCCCGCCGAAGGCACGAACCAGAACTGCGCCACCTCGAGCACGCGCACGCCCTTCATCACGTCGAGCATTCCAATCCCTCCGGCAAGCGAGACGCGCACAATACGCCGGGCCACGGCGCGCGACGACGCGCCAAACAAGAGCGCCGGCGGCGCGGCCGCGCTCCCGCAAACGAGCTCCGACCTCAGCGCGCGAGCACGTCCGCGTCCTCATTCCAGCGCGCGCACTGCCAGCGCATCACGTCGGCGAACGTGCCCCAGCTCTCGAACTCGTCACGGATGCGCGCCGCATCGTTGCGGCGCTCGCGCGCGGCGCTCGCGAGCCGCGCGAGCTCCGCGCTCGCGCCGAGCTTCTCCGCGTACGGCGCGACGCGCTCCAGCGTGGCGAGCAGGTCGCTCTGTAGATCGGACGCGGAGCGCGACTCCGGATCGATCACGGTCGCGTGGAGCCCGAAGCGGCACGCCTGGAAGCGGTTGTACGCGTAGACACGTGCGAGCCCGAGCGCGTCGAACAGGCGCCCCTCTTCCAACAGCCACGCCGTCAGCGCCTGTACGTAGCCGGCGAGCGCAACCGCCCAGCTCGGCGTGAGCGGCGTGTCGCAGACGCGCACTTCGACCGTGCCGAACTCCGGCTTCGGCCGAATGTCCCAATAGAAGTCCTTCATGCTCTCGACGATCCCGTAGCTCTGCATCGTCTCGAAGTACGCCTCGAACTCCTTCCAGCCGGGCAGCGGCGGCATCGTGCCCGACAGCGGAAACGCGTTGACGGCGTTCAGGCGCGCCGAGTCGAACGCGGTGTCGGCGCCTTGCAGGAACGGCGACGAGGCCGAGAGCGCGATCAGGTGCGGCACGTAGCGACCGAGCGCCTGCGTGAGCCGGACTGCGGCGTCGCCGTCCGGGCAGCCGACGTGGACGTGCTGCCCGAACACGGTGAACTGCTTCGCGAGATAGCCGTACAGCTCGGACACGCGGCGGTAGCGCGGCGCATCCGTGATGCGGCGCTCACGCCACTTTTGGAACGGATGCGCGCCGCCGCCCGCGAGGCCGAGGTTCAGCGCGCGCGCCGCGGGCAGCAGCACGGAGTGGATCGACGCGAGATCGCGCGCGAGATCGCCCGTGCTGGTCGCGATGTCGGTGGCGATCTCGATCATGCTCTCGGTCAGCTCCGGCTTGATCTCGCCCCGATGCTCGCGCTTGCCGATCGCCGCGAGCAGATCGCTCGCGCCGCGCGTGAGATTCAGCGTGCGGCGGTCGACGATCTGCAGCTCGAGCTCGACGCCGAGCGTCAGCGGCTGCGACGGCGTGAACGGCAGCGGCATGGGGGCCTCACGCCGCGAGCGGCTCGGCTTCGCCAGCGAGGCGCAGCCCAGCCTGCGTGCAGAGCGGCCCCAACAGCTCGAACGCGATCACGGCGGCGAGCACGACCGGCACGACCGTCGCGCCGAGCGCGGGAATCGCGCGCGCGGCGTCCTGCGCGAGCACGACCGTGAGGCCCGACATCGGCTGCAGCGTCAGCGCGAGCAGCGCCGCCTTCTGCAGCGGCTGGCGCGTCGCGCGCGCGAACACGATCACCGCGCTGCCCTTCGCGAGCGCGCGCCCGAGAATGAACGCGACGCTCGCGAACCCGAACGCGGCGAGCGTGCCGAGCTCGAGGCTGGCGCCGACCAGCGCGAACAGCAGCACGCTGACGAGCTGGCCCGCACGCTCGAAGTCGAGCGGCATCAGGCGATGCCGGCGGTCGATCGCGCGCACGCCGATCCCGAACGCGAACAGCACGAGCGGAATCGAGAGCTCGGCGGCGGCGGCGAGGCCGGCCGCGAGCGCGATCGCGCCGAACGCCGCCGTGAGCTGCGCCTCGCGCCGCTTCCCGATCGCTTGGAACACGAGCAGCGCGAGCACCGCGAGCCCGGCGGCGAGCGCGAGCGCCAGCGCGACGGCGGTCGCGCCCGCCCACGCCACGGATGCCGCGAGCGGGCTTTGTGCGGTCGCGAGTGTCGGTAGCAGCATCGCGAGCGCTAGCACGGTCACCGCAGTGCTCGTCGCCGAGAGCATCAGCAGGCGCTCAGTCACTTGGCCCTGCGCGCGGATGTCCTGCGCGACGCGCAGCGCGACCGCCGGCGACGTCGAGACGCCGAGCGCCGCGCCGACCGCCGCGAACGCGGGCGGCAGATCGACCAGCGCGCTCAGCACCCAGTAGAGCGTGACGCCTGCAAGCGCGCTCTCGCCGATCGCGAGCGCGGCGAGCCACGGCGCGCGCCGCAGCCAGCCGAGGTCGATGCGCGCGCCGAGCTCGAACAGCACCGCGCCCATGCAGAAGTCGATCGCGAGACGCAGCTCGTCGCGCAGCTCGGGCGGCACGATGCCGATCGCGCCGAGCGCGATGCCGGTCGCCGCATAGCCGACGATGCGCGGCAGGTGCAGCCAACGCGAGAACGCCTCACCGCCGAGTAGCGCGGTGACGACCAGCACACCGACGGCGATCAACGGGCCGGCCAACAGCCAGCGCGCGGGTAGCGCGAACTCGTTCATGGCGCGCCCTTCGACCCGAAGTTGCGGGGAACGGAACTTCGACCTGCCCGCGCGTTGCGTCCGTGATGCGGGCCACGGGTTTCGACCCGCGTTCGCGCCGTGGCATTCCGTCTCGTGCGACGCCCTGAGAAGTCGGCTCGTTCCATTTGACAGGCGCGCCTCAGTCGATCGCGATCCGCACGAACGCGATCACCGTCGGCGTGCTCGCCGACGAGCGCCGACGACGGCGCAGGCGCAGCCACTAGGAAGGCGAGCACTGCCGCGAGGGTTTCGGTGAGACGACGCGCCATCCGGTCAGCCGGCTGCAAGCGTCATGCCCCCTTCCCCCTTGCCGGCCGCGCTCGAATGCGGGGGGCGATGGGCGTTTCTACAAACCGGCGGGAGCCCGCTGTGAGACCGTAATGTGAGACTGCGGAGGGCGCTGTGCGGACGTGGCTTTCGGCCATTGGGTCGCTCGCTGCCGCGTTGGTCATCGCCGGGAGCTCCGCTTACCCGCCGACGGCTTCCTCCGCGTCGGCTTGCTCAGCGTGACGATTGGCGCCGGGTCCACCGTCTCCAGCGTCAACCCGCTGCTGCAATGGCTGGTGGTCCCGTCGATCGCGCTCGTGGCCGCGCGGCGTGTGTCAAATTCGACCGGCGCGACCTGAGCCAGAGGAGTCGTCGATGCACGATCGAGAGCTGAGCCCTTGGCGTCATTCCCACGCGTTCGGCGCCGGGCAGCGGGCACGCGGCGAGCGCCGCACCGCCTGGGTCGTCGCGCTCACGCTCGGGATGATGAGCTTCGAGATCGTCGCCGGGATGAAGCTCGGCTCGATGTCGCTGCTCGCCGACGGCTGGCACATGGGCACGCACGCGGCCGCGCTGAGCGTCGCGTGGTTCGCGTACGTGTACTCGCGCCGCCACGCGAGCGATCGCCGCTTCAGCTTCGGGACCGGGAAGGTCGGTGCGCTCGCCGGCTTCGCGAGCGCGGTGGGGCTCGCGGTCGTCGCGCTGCTCGTGTTCGGCGAGAGCGCACAGCGGCTCGCGACTCCGGTGAGCATCCGCTTCGACGAGGCGATCGCGGTCGCGTGCCTCGGGCTCGCGGTCAACGTCGCGTGCGCGCTCCTGCTACGGGACGCACATCCCGAAGCGCACGGCGCCGCCGCGCATGCGCACGATCACCACCACGACCACAACCTGCGCGGCGCCTACTTGCACGTGCTCGCCGACGCGCTCACCTCGCTGCTCGCGATCGCCGGCCTCACCGCTGGCAAGTGGCTCGGCTGGACGTGGATGGATCCCGCGATGGGTCTGGTCGGCTCGCTCGTGATCGCGCGCTGGTCGTTCGGCCTGCTCCGCGATACGAGCCGCGTGCTGCTCGACGCGGAGCTCTCGCAGGAACGCTTCGCGGAGATCGAGCGCGCGATCGAAGCCGACGCGGACAATCGCGTGACCGATCTCCACGTCTGGCGGGTCGGGCCGCAACACCTCGCTGCGATCGTCTCGCTCGTCACGCACGAGCCGCGCGAGCCCGAGCACTACCGGGGGCTGCTTTGCCAGCAGCGCGATCTCGCGCACGTGACGATCGAGGTGCAGCGCTGCCCGGACGGAGCCGAGCTCGGCGCGTAGCGCTGGAGGCGATTGAGGCGCGCCGGGGCTCGCGCGGCGGCCGCTGGGGCGAGCCGCCCTCTCGCTGCCCGTAACAAGGCGTCCGCGCGCGTTGCGCCGCGGCATGTGCGGTGCAGTCGCGCGATCGGGCGCTCGCCGGCGTCGGGCTGTCGAGCTCTCAAATCCATCGGAGGATGCAATGCACACGCGAATTGCCGTCATCACTCTCGCCGCGGCGTTGGCTCTCTCGCCGGCGCTCACTCTCGCAGACGAGGGCTCTCACTCGCTCGAACAGCTCGTCGTCGAGATGGCCGACACGCCCGCCGACCACGCCGCGCTCGCCGGCCACTACCGCGCGAAGGCCGCAGCCGCGCGTGCCGAATCCGCGAAGCACGAAAGCATGGGCCGCACCTACAGCGGCGGGAAGTTCTTCCAGCGCACCGCGATGCAGGCGCACTGCAAGAAGATCGCCGAGGAGAACGCGGCGGTGGCCGCGGAGTACGAAGAGCTCGCGAAGCTGCACGAGGCGGAGTCGAAGAAGCAGTGAGTCGCTGAGAACGCAGCGGGTGCGCGGAGCGGTCGGGTCACGCCCGAGCGGGCCCGATCCGCTCGAGCGCGTCGAGCCGGATCGCACGCGCGCCGCGCCGCTCGGCGCCGTCGATCGGGCGGTAAGCGAGCTCGACCCCCGTGCGTGCCGCCCGTAACAGCTGGCCGCCGCGGCTCATGTCGCCGCGCCCGACGAACTCGCCCGGGAAGAGCAGCGCGCGGCCGAACACGGGCAACAGCACGTCGACGTACTTCGCGGTCGCGATGCTGCCGAGCAGCACGACCTCGGCGTCCCGCGGCAAGCCTGCGCGCAGGTCCGACGCGTGGTCTCGCAGCGGCTCGGCGTAACGCCTCTCGGCGGCGTCGACCGGCACGCGCGCGAATGCGCGAATGTCGCGCAGCGTGATCGTCGTCTCGGGGGCGGCGAGCCCGCGGCCCGCGGTGATCACGAGCGCGCCGGGGGAGCCATCGGGCGGCTGCGCGAACTTGCGCGCGTAGGTGAGCTTGCCGCGGAAGTAGAGCGACGAGAGGAACGCGAAGACCTCGCCCAGCGGCGCGCCTTCGTCGCGCATGCGTTTCGCGAGGTCGAACGCAGCGCGCCGATCGAGCAGCTGGCGGCAGCGCTGGCCGGAGCAGCTGGCGGGCGAGAGCAGGAACACGCGCACGGACATCGGCCGGAAGTCAGCACGCGGCGCGGGCGCTCGCAACGACTGGCATTCGCGCTGCACGCCGTAGAATCGCCGCGTGAAGCTCCCGATCTCCGCTCCGCTCGCGCCGATGCTGGCCAAGCGCGCCTCGGCGCTGCCCGAGGGCGATGGCTGGATCTTCGAGCCGAAGTGGGACGGCTTCCGTGTGCTCGTGTTCCGCGATGGCGACGAGCTGCTGCTGCAGAGCCGCGACGAGAAGCCGCTCGATCGATATTTCCCGGAGCTCCGCGCGCCGCTGCTCGCGCAGCTTCCTGCGCGCTGTGTGCTCGACGGCGAGCTCGTGATCGCGCGGGATGGCGCGCTCGACTTCGAGGCGCTGCAGCAGCGCATCCACCCCGCGGCCTCGCGCGTCGAGCGTCTCGCGAAGGAGACGCCGACCCGCGTCGTGTTTTGGGACCTGCTCTGCGAAGGCGAGCGCGACCTGCGTGCGCGCCCGTTCCACGCGCGGCGCGCCGAGCTCGAGCGGCTGCTCGCACGCGCGACGCCGCCGCTGCACATGACCCCGGCCACGACCGAGCGCTCCCTGGCCGGTGACTGGTTCCGCCGCTTCGAGGGCGCAGGGCTCGACGGCGTCATGGCGAAGCCCGCCGCCGGCGCGTACGAGCCCAACAAGCGCGCGATGCTGAAGGTCAAGCACGAGCGCGAGTGCGACTGCGTCGTCGCCGGCTTCCGCTGGCACAAGCGGGGCGAGCGCAGCGCGATCGGCTCGCTGCTGCTCGGGCTCCACGACGAGGACGGAGGTCTCCAGCACGTCGGCGTCGCGGCGAGCTTCACCGACGCGAAGCGCCGCGAGCTCGTCTCGTTCCTCGCGCCCTATCGAGAGAACGCGTTCGAGAGCCACCCGTGGAAGCACTGGAGCGGCGCCGACGAGAGCGCGGAGAACGGCCATCAGCGCATGCCGGGAGCGAAGAGCCGCTGGAGCCAAGGCAAGGATCTGAGCTGGGAGCCGCTGCGACCCGAGCTCGTGATCGAGGTGGCCTACGACCACATGCAGGGCCGGCGCTTCCGCCACACCGCGCACTTCCGGCGCTGGCGCCCTGACAAGCCGCCGCGCGAGTGCGGCTACGCGCAGCTCGAGGTCGTCGCGCCGCACGAGCTCGCGGAGATCTTCGCGGCGGGGCGCTGACCGGCCGCCTGCCTCAGGCTTCGGGCTTCCTCGCCTCGCGCCACGCGCGCGTCGGGTCATCGTCGGGATCCGGCAGCTCCGCGGGCGGCCGCAGCGCCTCGGGCACGTTGCGGAGATTCACGCGCACGCGCGTCCAGGTCGACGAGCGGCCGCGCATCGAGTCGACGAGGACGTCCTCGACCGCGAGCGCGGCCGCCGCCTCAGGGTGCCTCGCCCTCCAACGCTCGAGCCCGGCGAGCGCGGCTTGCTGATCAGGGGAGTTCGCGACCGTGACCAGGGGGTGCTTCACGCGCGGCGCCTTCTTCGCGGCCGCGCCCTTCCGCCGCGACGGATTCGTGCGCGGCGCTTCGCCTTCCATCTTTCGATAGTGCGGCGGCCACGGCGCGTCGCCGAGCCCAGCAGCCTCGTCGCGCGCGGCGAGCTCGAGCAGGCGCTCGAGCGAGCCGGCTGCGGCGTCCATGCCCGCGTGCGGATCGCCGACCAGCTCGAAGCGCTTCGGCACCGTCGCGATCGTGAATTCCGCCGGCTCGCAATCCGCGACCTCGTCCCACGCGAGCGGCGTCGAGACGCGCGCATCGGGCAGCGGCCGCACCGAGTACGCGGAGCAGGTCGTGCGGTCCTTGGCGTTCTGGTTGTAGTCGAGGAAGACGCCGCTGCGTTCTTCTTTCCACCACTTCGAGGTCGCGAGCTTCGGCGCGCGGCGTTCGACCTCGCGCGAGAGCGCGAGCGCCGCGCGCCGCACATCCGTGAAGGTCCAGCGCGGCTCGATGCGCGCGTTCACGTGCATGCCGCGGGATCCGCTCGTCTTCGGCCAGCCGGTCAGGCCGACCTCGCCGAGCAGTGCCTTCACCTCGAGCGCGACGCGCCTCACGTCTGCGAACGCGACGCCTGGACCCGGATCGAGATCGACGCGCAGCTCGTCGGGATGCTCGAGGTTGCCCGCGCGCACCGCGTGCGGGTGCAGCTCGATGCAGCCGAGATTCACGATCCACGCGAGCCCTGCGGCGTCATCGACGACCACTTCCTCGGCCGTGCGCCCCGATGGAAACGACAGCGTCACGGTGCGCAGCCAGCTCGGCCGCCCTTCCGGCGCGCGCTTCTGATAGAACGCCTCGCCCTCGGCGCCGTGCACGAAGCGCTTCAGCACGATCGGGCGGTCACGGATCCCGCCGAGCGCGCCCGGCGCGATCGCGAGGTAGTACCGAACGAGATCGAGCTTCGTGACGCGGGCTTCGCGCGAGAAGTAGAGCTTGCTCGGATGGGTGACGCGGACTTCGCGCCCGTCGAGCTCGAGGACTTCCGGCGTCTCTTCCTTGGCCACGGCGTGGAAGTTATAACGGCAGCGATGGCCGATACGAAGCAAGACGTGCTCGACATGCTGCGCGAGCTCGCCGAGCTGACGATGCTCGAGGAGGCGGACCCCCAATCATTCCGCGCGCGCGCGTACGAGAGCGCGGCGCAGGCGATCGCCGTGCAGGCCACGGATCTCGGCAAGCTCACCGCGCAGGAGCTGCAGCAGATTCACGGGATCGGGAAGAGCACCGCCGCGAAGATTCGCGAGCTGCTAGAGACGGACCGCGTCGAGAAGCTCGAGGCGCTGCGCCAGAAGCATCCGAAGGGCGCCGTCGCGCTGCTGCGGATCCAAGGCCTCGGGCCGAAGATGGTGCGCAGGCTGCGCGCCGAGCTCGGCGTGGAATCGATCGACGGCCTGAAGGCCGCGCTCGCCGCGCACAAGCTGCGCGATCTCTCAGGCTTCGGGCCGAAGTCGGAGGAGAAGCTCGCGGACTCGCTCGCGCGCCTCGAAGCGCAGGGCTCGCTCGCGCGCACGCCGATCGCGACCGCGCATGTGCTCGCGGAGCGCATTCTCGAGCGCGTGCGTGAGGTTCCCGGCGTCACGCACGCGGCCGCGTGCGGCTCGCTGCGCCGCTTCGCGGAGACGATCGGCGACATCGATCTCGTCGTCGCCGCGAGCGACCCCGCGCCCGTGATGGAGGCGCTCGTCTCGATGCGGCTCGTCGAGCGCGTGCTCGTGCGCGGCGAATCGAAGACCAGCGTCGTCACGCAGCGCGGCGTGCAGGTCGATCTGCGCGTCGTCACCCCGCAACAACTCGGAGCCGCGCTCGTCTACTTCACCGGCTCGAAGGGCCACAACATCAAGCTGCGGCAACGCGCGCTGGCGCGCGGCCTCACGCTGAACGAGTACGCGCTCTCGGAGCTCCAAGGCGGCCGCGTGGTCGCGAGCGAGAGCGAGGCGCAGATCTATCAGGCGCTCGGCCTCGCGTTCGTGCCGCCCGTGCTGCGCGAGGACGCCGGTGAGATCGAGGCCGCGGAGAACGGCTCGCTGCCGCGGCCGCTCGGCGGCGTGATCGGCGACTTCCACGTGCACACCTCGCTCTCGGGCGACGGCCGCTCGACGCTCGAGGAGGTCGTCGCTGCCGCGAGGCAGCGCGGCTATCGCGCGCTCGCGATCACCGACCACGCGGAGCGCACGCTCTCGGGCGTCGGCCGCGAGCCGTTGCTCGCGCAGCGCGAGCGGATGCGCGCGCTGCAGTCGGAGCTCGGCGATTCGCTGCGGCTGCTGCACGGCGTAGAGCTGAACATCGGCGCGGACGGCGAGCTCGATTACGACGCCGAGTTCCGCAGCCGCTTCGACTTCTGCCTCGCGTCTGTGCACGACCACTTCGAGCTGAGCCGCGCCGCACAGACGCGCCGCATCGTCGCCGCGATGCAGGACCCGGCGGTGCGCATGATCGGGCACCTGTCGGCGCGCATGATCGGCGGGCGCCCGCCGATCGAGCTCGATCTCGACGCGATCCTCGCCGCCGCGGAGGCGACCGGGACCGCGCTCGAGGTGAACGGCGCGCTGCCCCGCCTCGATCTCTCGGTCGACGCGCTGCGCCGCGCGCGCGGCCGGAACGTGCAGCTCGTGCTGACCAGCGATGCGCACCACGCGCGCGAGCTCGAGCGCGTCGGCTTCGCCGCGAAGAACGCGGAGCGCGCGTGGATCGAGGACGCGCAGGTCGTGAACGCGGGCGCGGCCGAGCGTCTGCTCGCTTGGACCGCGGCGAAGCGCGCTTAGGGCGCCACCTCGACCTTGATCTTCATGCCCGGATGAATCGCGCAGCGCACCTCGACGACGCCCGGCTTCGTGAAGCGCACGACGTCGGAGCTGCCCGGCACCTGCAGCTGGACGTTGAAGTCCGCCACCGGCGAGCGCGCGAACACGCTGTGCGCGATCGAGTCCGCGTTGACGAAGCGAATCGCGTCGTTGCGCTGGATGCGGATCGACGGCTGCGAGAACTGCTTGTCCTTTTCCTCGACGACGTGCTCTTCGGCGAGCGAAGGAGCTGCGACCGACAGCCAGAGCGCGCAGCAGACGATGATGCGACGAGTCATGGGTGCTCCGTTCAGCGCGGCAGCCGCGCGAGCGCGATCGGCGCGTCGCGGCTGGTCAGCGTCTCGAGGAATGCGATCAGATCGCGGCGGTCGCGCTCAGCGAGCTTCAATGGACGAATCTCGTGGCTGAGGCTCGGCCGCTTCACGCGGCCGCCGCGCGCGTAGAGCTCGATCACGTCGGCGAGCGTCGCCTCGGAGCCGTCGTGCATGTACGGCGCCCGCCGCGCGACGTCGCGCAGGCCCGGCGTCTTGAACGCGTGCTCGAGCACCGGGATGCCCTCGACGATCTTGCCGCGCCCGCGGTCCTCCCCACTCGAGCCGATGTCGTGGAAGCTGTCGTCCGTGAAGCGCCAGCCGCTGTGACAGCTCGCGCAGCCCGCCGCGCCGGTAAAGAGCGCGAAGCCCCGCTTCGCCGATTTGGAGATCGCGCGCTCGTCGCCGTCGACCCAGCGATCGAACGCAGCGGGCGCCGAGACGACCGAGCGCTCGAAGGTCGCGATCGCCTTCCCGATCGACTCGGGGCTGATTCCCTCGCCGGGATACGCCGCGTCGAACAGGGGCTTGTACGCGGGAATCGCATTCAGGCGCGCGACGAGCTGCTCGGCGCTGAGGTTCATCTCGGCGGCGGACGTGATCGGGCCGAGCGCCTGCTCCTCGAGGCTCGCAGCGCGCCCATCCCAGAACAGCAGCTCGCCGTACGCGAGATTCGCGATCGACGGCGTCCGGCGCGCGAGCACCTTCATCTCGTGCCCCACGGCGCGCGGCAGGCCGTCGGACCAATCGAGCGCCGGGTTGTGGCAGGTCGCGCATGCGACGAGGCCGCTCGCCGAGAGCTGCGGCTCGAAGAACAGGCGCTGCCCGAGCTCGCGGCGCGCAGGGCTGTCGGCGTTCTCCGCGGGATACGGGATCGCGCTCGGCCGCCGAAATGCCGCGCGCGGATCGTCGGCCGCGGCACCGGCTGCGCCGCCGCGCGCGAGCGCGAGCGCGCCCAACAACGCGACCGCGAGCGAGCGCGCTGCGAGGCGCACTCGCCGCGGATCAGAAGAGCACACGGATTGGATCGCGGGCATGGCGCTGCTCCATTCGAGTGGCACGAATGAGCCGCGCATCGGAGCGCCCGACTCACTCCTGACTCCGACGAACCTCGCGCTTCGTGGCAGCAGGCCTACGTAGAGCGCGCGAGCACAACCGGGTGTTTTGCGCATCGCTTGCGCGCCGATCCAGGGTGCCAGCCATGCAGCTGCGCAGGCTCATTCCCGCCACCGTAATCGCGACGACTGCGGTCGCGGTGGCGCTCGCGTGCGTCGGCCTGTCTGGATACCACGCGTGGAAGGCGCGCCAGGCGCTCGTCGTCGAGCTCCAGGCGCTCGGCGAGGTGCTCAGCACGCAAGCGATCGTCGCGCTCGCGAGCGAGGACGCTGGCTCCGCGGAGATCATGCTGCTCTCGCTCGGAGCGCGCGGCGACATCGACGCGGCCGCGCTGTTCGACGCGGACGGAAAGCTCCTCGCGCAATTCCTGCGCGACTACGACGCCGGCATCGCGATTCCCGCGAGCCCGGGCCTGCCCGGCGCGCAGTTCGCGTCCGATTCGGTGCACTACGTGCACGCGATCCAGCGCGGAGAGGAGCGCGTCGGCGCGATCTATCTGCGCGCGTCGACGGAGCGCCTCGCGGAGATGCTGAAGGCCTCGCTCGCGATCGGCGGGCTCGTGTTCGCGTTGAGCCTCGTGCCCGGGATGCTCGCGGCAGCGCGGCTCGTGCGCTCGGTCGCGCGCCCGCTCGCGGTGCTCGCCGCTGCGAGCGCGCGCACCGCCGCCGGCGACCTGCGCGGCGAGCTCGAGGCCGTCGACTCGGGAGGCGAGATCGGAGCGCTCTCGCGCGCGTTCGGAGAGATGACCGGAAGCCTGCGCGGTGCGGTGGGCGACATCGTGCGCGGCTCGAGCGCGATCGCGCAGGCCAGCGCGGGCCTGAGCGCTGCGAGCGAACGCACCGTCTCGCAATCCGAACGGCAGCAGAAATCCGTGCACTCGATGGGCGCGTCCCTCAGCGGCATGCGGCGCGACGCGGACGAGACGACCGCGCAGATCGAAGCGCTGACGAGCCTCGCCGGCGACGTCGCGAGCTGCGGGCGCGAGATGCAGACGATTACGGATTCGGTGAGCACGGCGCTCGAGCAGCTCTTCGCGGCCATCGAGCAGAACGCGGACGCCGCGCGCGGCAGCGCGAACGCGACCGCGCAGGTCTCGCAGATCGCCGCGGCGCTGGAGCAGTCGGCCGCCAGCTCGGGCGCGTCCGTCGATTTGCTAGCGGGCGCGATTCGCTCGCTGCGCGAGCGCGCCGCGCGCAGCAGCGAGCGCGCCGCCGCCGCGGCGGAAGCGAGCCGCGCAGGGGCCGGCTCCGCGCGCCTCACCAGCTCGGCGATGAGCGCCGTCAGCGCCGCGCACGGCTCGCTGAATCAAGTCGTGCTCGAGCTCTCGGGCCGATCGCGCGCGATCGAGGGCGTGCTCCAGATCGTCCACGACGTGATCGACGCGACGCGCCTGCTCTCGTTGAACGCCGCGATCACCGCTGCGCAGGCGGGCGAACACGGCGCCGGCTTCGGCGTCGTCGCCGCACAGATCCGCGATCTCGCAGGCCGCACGTCCGCCTCCGCGGGCGAGATCGCGAAGCACGTGGCCGATCTCCAGAAGGGAATCACCGCGGCGGTCGAGAAGAATCAGCTGATCGAGACGCGCATCCGCGAAGGCGCGCGGCAAGCCGAGCACACCGACGCCGCGTTCAAGCACCTGCTCGAGGCCGCCGGCGAGTTCGCTGCCGAGAGCGCCGAGATCAGCGCGCTCGCCGACGGGCAGGCCTCGGCGCTCGCGCAGGTGACGCCGACGCTCGATCAGGTCAGCGAGCAGGTCGCCGAGATCGAGGAAGCGCTCGAGGCGCACGGCCGCGCCGCCGAGGCGATCGCAAGAAGCATGGACGACGCGCGCGCGCTCGCGTCCGAGGTGCAAGGCGCGATGGGCAAGCAGGAGCACGCCGCAAAGGAGGTCGCGACCGCGGTCGACGGCCTGCGCAAGCGCGTCAGCGTGGTGCAGACCGCCGCGGCCGCGCAGCTCGAGGCCGTCGACAGCATCCGCGAGGAGCTGGTGGACGTCGTGAAGGCGACCGAGGACAGCGTCGAGCTGGCCAGCGGCATGCGCGAGCTGGTGAGCTCGCTCGGCGCGCGCGCGCAAGAGCTCGAGGGATCGGCGGCGCGCTTTCGCTTGCCGGAGAAGGTGAAGCCGAACGTGGCGTGAGCGTCCAGGGGATGCGCAAGCCCCCTGAGTCTCGACGATCGCCTCTCGCTCGCTCGCGCTGAGCCCCCGTACGCGCGGCGATCGCCGACGCAAGACGAGTCGACATGGACGGTTCGGCTGCGCTGTGAAGCGATTCACTGCGAGGCGCGCCGCGATGTGGCGGAATGCGGCGTCTCAGCTCGAACCGCGGAGAGGGAAGTGCGCGAAAGACTCCGATTCGTCGCTCTGCCCCTGTTGCTCGGCGCCGTAGGGTGCGCCACCGCCGACTACACCCAGCCGATCGACGATTTCGCGGCCGCGACCCGCGATGCGAAGACCGCGCTCGACGATCTCGACGCGCAGACGACGGAGGCTTATCGCGCGTCCCTCGAGAAGGATCTTCTCGCCGGAGAGCTCCTCGCCCGACAGCAAGACACGGAATGCCAAGCCACGTCGACTCGCTGCCGTCTCGTCGTAATCGATCGGCAGGGCGAGAAGCTCGGCACCTATCCGCCGGAGCCGGCTCTCCAGCGCTCGACGGTGTTGATGACCCAGATCGATCGATACGCGGCCAGCTTGAAGACGCTGCTCGAGGACGACACGGCCGACGAGGTGGCGTCTCACGTCAACGCTGCGCTCGGAAGCGTTCAGGACCTGGCCGGCACCGTCGCAACGCTGAGGGGCGCCGGCACGCCCGCACCCGCCGCCATCGCGGAATTCAAGACGCCCGTTGGCGCAGCGATCAATTGGGTCGTCGGGCAATACGTCGCGCGCGTCAAGCTCGAGGGGCTGCAGCGCGCGACGGCCGACGCGAATCCAGTGATCGGCCAGGCCGCGGAGTTGTTTGCCACCGTCGCCTTCTTCTCCGCGGACGCGGCCAAGAAGCAGTTCGCCAACGATGTGGGGGCCGCGGAAGATGCCATGCGGGCGATCCCGAGCGCGGACGCGCTCTCGGACTACGTCGCCGCCTCCGCACGCTACGACGCGTTCTTGACGTCGGCGCCGCCGGACCTTTTCGGGGCGATGCGCGACGCGCACGGCGCGCTGGCTGACAGCCTGCAGAGCGACGAGGTCAGCTTCGCGATCGCCTACGCGCGGATCCAAGCCTTTGCCAGGGAAGCCGAGAAGCTCGCGAAGATCCTGCGGGATCTGCGCGCGATCGGCGCGAATGAGGAGGGCTCGCAATGAACGATCGCGTGCCGACGGTGCAGGAGGTCGTCGCGGAAGCGATGAATGCTCGCCAACAACTCGCGGCGCTCGAACAGAAGCTTCAGGAAGAGATCGACGAGATCGACTTCACTGCGTTCCGCGAACAGCGCCAGCTGACGGCGGACGAGGGCGTCAGGCGCCGGTCGCTCCGTTCGACGCAAGGCGAGGTTCGCGACCAGTTCGCCGTCCTCGCCTACGTCACGGCGAGACGCCTCGACGAAACGAATGAAGTCGCTCAGCTCCTGCGCCAGATGCAGACGATCAACGCCGGCCTGCAAGACGACTTCGACCGCTTGCGGCGACTGCAGCGCTACAGCGCCATCGCAGAGCGGGTCGCGGATGCGGCCGCACAGGCCACCGCCAAGCTGGCCGCGATCGCCGCGAAGATCGCCTGAGCACGCATTTCAGATCAGCGCGTCCCCCATGCGCGCGAACACGGCGTCGATCGTGCCGCCCATGAAGCGCTCGCGCGTCTCAGGCGCGAGGTCGGCGAGCGCGCTCCGATAGTGCGCGACCGGGTCGGCAATGCCCTCGAAGTGTGGGAGATCGCTCGAGAACACGAGCATCTCCTCCGGAAGCTCGCTGATGATCTTCAGCAGCGGCGAATCGTTGCCGCCCGTGAGCGGCGTCGCCTTCACGTTGCGCGCGAGGTACTCGCTCGGCTTCTGCGGTAGCCGCCACGGCCCGACGAACAGCTCGGCCACTTTCGTCACGCGGTCGTCGATCTCCCGCGCGAGGAACGGCAGCCAGCCGGTTCCCACTTCCGCGAGCAAGAGCGTGAGCTTCGGGAAGCGCTCGAACACGCCGGAGTAGACGAGCGCGTTGATCAGCGTGGTGGGCGCGATGTGTCGGTGCGCGCCGCCGAGCATCCGTAACAACGTCGGATCGCCGTTCTGGTTCGCCCAGCCGGGGTCGAAGCTCATGCGCTCGAAACCGGTGTGCAGCATCGGCGCCATCGCGAGGTCGCAGGCGGCGGACCACACGCGATCCCAGCTCGGATGGCTCGGCGGGACGCCGTTCACCGGGTACGCGGGCACCAGAAAGATGCGGCTGCCGCGCGCGCGCATGCGCGTGAGTTCGGCGACCACGAAGTCGAGATCGCCATATTCGAGTGCCGTCACCGGCCGCAGCCGGCCGCCGCCCTCGTCGCAGGTGTCCGCGAGCCAGGTGTTGCAGGCGCGAATCACTTCCTGGCGCAGCGCGCGCTCCGCGACCTGCAGGTTGTAAGCGATGCCCGAGAGACAGATGACGTGCTGCTGCGCGATGCCTTGCTGATCGAGCCACTTCACGCGCGCCGCGGCATTCGCGGTTTGAAATTGATTCCTGCCGGCGAACTCCGCGCGCCGCACGGCCTCCGCCTTCTTCTCGTCGCCGAACAGCGCGAGCAAACCGGGCGGCAAGAGATCCTTCGTCGGCGGGCGCTGCGCCTCCGGCACGCCCCGTAACAAGTCTCCCACGATCGCGTCGATCGCGAGCAGCCCAGGGTTCAGCTTCGGCAGCTTCTTCGCGAGCGCCGGATAGGCCACGAGCCAGTCCTCGCCGGGCTCGAAGTGCGCGTCGATGTCGATGATCGCGGTCATGGCGTTCTCCTCGATCTGCGTGCGCGTCAGCTTCGCTTCGCGGTGACTTCACCCTTCGCGGCGATGAAGTCTCCGATCACCTGATACAGGTACTCGCAGTCCTCGCGCGTCATGGTCGGGTGGCACGGCAGCATGATCCCGTGCTCCATGATTTGATCGCAGCTCTCGAGGCCCTTGTTATGCACGCGGTACTCGAGCCCGCGCAGCATCGGGTGGCGTGTGATGTTCCCCGAGAAGATCACGCGGCTCATCACGCCCGAGTCTTCGAGCTGAAGCTGGAGCTTGCGCCGGCTCCAGCCGGTCTCGGGCCGAAGCTGGATCGGGTAGCAGAGCCAAGTCGTCTCGGTGTCGGGCAGAATCGTCGGGAGGATGAACTCGCCCTTGTGCAGCGACAGGAACTCCGTGTGCCAGCGGAAGCGCTCTTCGCGCAGCCGCCACAGCTCACCGATCTTGTCCATCTGCGCGATGCCGAAGGCGGCGCCGCACTCGTTCGGGATGAAGCCGTAGGCGTTCTCCTCGAAGATGAAGAGGCCGTCGTAGTCGACGCCGTCGAGCGTCTCGAGGAAGCGGCCGTCGGAATCGTTCATCCGTGTGCCGTGCATGAACTTCTCGGACGAGCGGCCCCACGCGCGGAGCGAGAGCGAGCGGTCGAGCAGCCGCTCGTCGTCGAAGAACACCATCCCGCCGTTCCCGAGCGCGGTGATGATGTGGAAGATCGAGAAGCTCGTGATCGACACCTCCGCGCGCGTCGCGGTGTGGCGGCCGCGCAGCTTGCCGCCCAACGTGTCGGCGCTGTCGTGGATCACGAAGAGTCCGTGGCGGTCCGCGATCGCACGCACGGCGTCCCAGTCGCAAATCCCGCCGACGAGGTCGGGGATCAGGATCGCGCGGGTGTGCGGCCCGATCGCCGCCTCGATTTGGTCGACGCGGATCTGATAGTCGGAGAGCCCCACGTCCACGAACACGGGAGTGCAATCGGCGTGGTAGATGGCGGCCACGTCCGACGAGAACGTGAGTGCGGGCGTAATCACTTCGGAGCCGCGCGGCAGCCGGGCGAGCCGCATTGCGATCATCAGCGCCGACGAGCCCGAGTTCACCATGACTCCGTGCTTCTTGCCCATGAAGGCCGCGACGCGCGCCTCGAATTCGCGCACCTTGGGGCCGGGCACGAGCCCGTGCGGCTGCTGGAGCTGGCCCATCACCGCGTCGATCTCATTTTGGTCGAACATGGCGCCGCCGTAGCGGACGACTCGGGGCGGGATGCGCATCAGTCGACTCCTTCGATTCGGGCGATGTCGATCGCTCGCGGCATCAGGCCGAGTCGCGCGCGAGGTTCCTGGCGAGGAACGCACACGCATCATCGATCGCGCGCCGCGCGACGTCCGCCTGGCCCACCCAGGACACGAAGCCATGCGGAGCGCCCGCGTAGCGGCGGCACTCCGTGACGAGCCCGGCGGCGGCGAGCTTCGCGGCGTAGGCCTCGCAGTCGTCGCGCGTGGGATCGAGCTCCGCGCTCGCGACGAACGCCGGCGGCAGATCGTGGTGACTCGTCGCGCGCATCGGCGAGGCCCACGCGTGATGCTGATCGACGGCCGCGTCGCGCAGGTACTGCGCCCAGAAATAGTCGATCGCCGCCTCGGTCAGGATCGGACCCTTGCCTCAGCATCCGTCGATAGTCGTCGAACGCTTCGGATCCAAACCGCCTCGCGCGATCCTGGACGATTTCGGGATTCGGATCCGAGACGCCGACGATGTCGACGTTCAGGTCGTGCAGCAACGGGAGATAGGCAGCGTCATAGGTGGAGTGCCAATGGCTGACGCCGACAACGGCGACGCGCCGGTGGGGGCTCATTGCGTTGCTCCTCGGTTGTTCGCAACTGAATGGAGGCCCGCCGGATCGGCACTCACGCGCGTTCGCTTCGGTTCGCTCGTCCGACGCGTGGTCGGATTCGAGCTGTGAAGGGAGGTCATGACCGCTCCGAATCTCCGCGATCGGGCTCGCGCGGGAGGCGGTAGCCCGAATGGAACGATCAACATGGTTGCACAATGCAACCACATCGACTACGCCTCGGCGCATGCACGAAATCGATCCCTGCGCCGCCGCGCTTTGCGGCCGCGATCTCCGACCAGCTCCGCGCGGCGCGCTGCGAGACTCCCCGGTCGCGTCATCTCAGTCCGCCAACCCGGCTGTACGGCGAACCCAGGAACTGCTCTCCGGACGCCCGTTCCCGTTACTCGTGCGGCTCGCCGCACCGAACAGCCTCGCGTTTTTTGTGCAGGCGTGCGTCGGCATGACCGAGGTCTGGTACGTCGGTCAGCTCGGCCGCATGGCGCTCGCCGCGATGGCACTCGCGTTCCCTTTCCTGATGCTCGCGCAGACCATGTCGGGCGGCGCGATGGGAGGCGGCGTCAGTAGCGCGGTGGCGCGTGCGATTGGCGCGGGTCGCTCGGATCGCGCCGAGTCCCTCATCTGGCACGGCATCGCGATCGCGCTCGCCGGCGCCGCAGTGTTTGCTGCGGCGTATGCGCTGCTCGGCACCGCAGTGCTCGCTCGCCTGGGCGGTTCCGGCGGGGTTCTCGCCGAGGCCACCGCGTATCTCGACATCGTGTTCGCGGGTGGAGCGAGCCTTTGGCTGAACGCGATCGTCGGCGCCGTCTTTCGCGGCTCGGGCGACATGCGCTTTCCCGCGCTCGTGCAACTCGCCGGCGCGATCGTGCAGGTGCCGCTCTCGGGCGCGCTGATCTTCGGCTGGTGGGGTGCGCCCGCGCTCGGCCTCACCGGCGCGGCGATCTCCGTGGTCGGCGTCTCGGCACTCGCGTCCGCGGTGTCGCTGGCTCGCCTCGCGCGCGGCGTCGGCGCGGTTCGGCTCCGGATCTCGGGCCTGAGCTTCGAGGCCCCGGCGTTCCGCGAAATCCTGAGCGTGGGGTTCGGCTCCGCTCTGTCGCCCATCCTCACGGTGTTCACGATCGTGGCGGTGAACGGGTTCGTCGCTGGCTTCGGACCCGCGGCGCTTGCTGGATACGGCATCGGCTCGCGGCTCGAGTTCCTGCTGATTCCACTCGTATTCGGCATCGGCGCAGCGCTCACCGCGATGGTGGGCACCAACCTCGGTGCGGGGAACTTCGAGCGCGCTCAGCACATCGCATGGCTCGGAAGCGCGAGTGCCGCAGTGCTCACCTGCACAATCGGCGTCGTGCTCGCGATCTGGCCCGAGCTCTGGGCGGACACGTTCACGAGCGACCCGCAGGTTCGCGAAGTCACCATCACCTACCTGCGCACCGTCGGCCCGAGCTACGTCTTCCTGGGCCTTGGGCTCTCGCTCTACTTCGCCTCGCAGGGAGCGCGCGCGATGTTCTGGCCCATCTTCGCGACGGGCCTGCGCTTCGCGATCGCCGTGGGCGGCTCAGCGATCGCGGTCGGGGCCCTCGGACGCGGCGCTGGGACGATCTTCGCCTGCGTTGCAGCCGGCATGGCGGCGTACGGCGTCGTGACGGCGGGAGCCATCGCCGCTGGAGCGTGGCGACGAGGCTGACCTAACTACTCGTCGAAGCCGCCGAAGAGCTCAGTGATGCGGGTCTTCAACCATTGTTGGGTGCGATGAGGTACTTCTTCCCCGTGGCTTGCTTCCCGTAGACGGCGATCTCGTCCAGGTACAGCGCCTGCGCGAGCGAGACCTCCTTGTCGTAGTGACTGGCGAAGGTGGTCTTGATCTCCGACGCAACTCGCTCACGTAGCCGTTGCACGGCTGCCGGACCGCTCTTCTGCAAGAACGCCGTCAGCAACCACCCCCCGATGCCCCAGGCCATACCGAAGCTGCGGGTAAGCTCCGTCGGACTACGGTCCAGACCTCCGTAGATGTAGAGCTGCTTGTGCCTGGTCGAGCCGTAGCGGCTGTACTCCCCGGAGGCGCGGCTCGCTGCCACCTCCATGCACGCCAGGATCTGGCTCGCCAGCTTTCCGCCGCCGATCGCATCGAAGGCGAGCGTGGCGCCCGTATCGACGAGCGCCTCGGTGAGCTCGTCGATGAATGTGGGCGCGTCCGACTTGAGCACGTGCTTGGCGCCGAGCGCTTTCAGGAGCTCCACGTGCTCGGGCCGGCGCACGATGTTGACGAGGGCGATCCCTTCCTTGACGCAGAGCTTCGCCAGCATCTGCCCAAGGTTCGACGCCGCAGCCGTATGCACGAGCGCCGAATGGCCTTCAGAGCGCATCGTCTCCACCATGCCGAGGACGGTCAGGGGATTCACGAAGCACGACGCGCCCTCGGCAGGCGTCGTGCCGGAAGGCAGCACGAGGCACTGGCTCGCCTTGATCGTGCGGAACTGCGCGTACATGGCTCCGCCGAGGATGGCCACGGTCTTTCCAACGAGCGCTCGTGCTTCGTCGGAGGAGCCAGCACGCAAGACGACGCCGGCGGCCTCGTTTCCCACCGGCAACGACTGACCGACGCGCCCCGCGACACTCCGAAGTGCCGCGGGGGAGATCATCGCAGTGACGACCGGCTCCTGTGGGCTGCCCGATGCCGTAGCCGTCGACATATCGGCGCCGCCGAACAGCAGGCCGAGATCCGATGGGTTCACGGGAGTGGCTTCGATCCGGACCACGACCTCGTCGGGCCTCGGTTCCGGAGTCAGAACGCGAACGAGCGACAGCTCGAGGATGCCTTCCCTCTTCACCATCGACCTCAGCTGCAGGCCGGCCTCATCTGACATGGCTTCTCCTTCGACACTGGGCTTCAGCGGCCGCGGAAGGTCGGCCTTCGCTTCTCACCGAATGCGCTGATCGCTTCTCGCGCGTCTTCGCTACGAGCCATCGTTGCGATCGCGCGGAGCTCGGAATCGATCTGCGACTCGAGGGTTTCGTTCCAGCCCGCGTGCATCAGTCGCTTCGCCGCGCCGAAGGCGCGCGTCGGACCCGCGGCGAGCGAGGCCGCCAAGGCATGGGCCTCGCTGGCGAGCTGATCGTCGGCAACGACGCGGTTCGCGATCCCCCACTCGAGCGCTTCGCGCGCGCTCAGGGCGCGATTGAGGAGGGTGAGCTCGAGCGCGCGGCCGAGCCCGATGCGTCGCGGAAGGAAGTAGGTGGTAGAGCCGTCCGGGCTCAGACCCACTTTCGTGTAGGACATTGTGAAGCGTGCGGACTCGGCCGCAATCACCAGATCACAAGCGCATGCGAGGCCCATGCCTGCCCCGGCGGCCGCTCCGTTCACGGCTGCGATGACCGGGAGGTCCGCGCGCGCGAGGCGCGAGAGCACCGCATGGAACAGCGACACGCGGCTCTTCAGCTCGCCAGGAGGAGAGTAGAACCCCTTGAGGTCGGCGCCGGCGCAGAAGAACCGTTCGCCGGCGCCAGTCACGAGGATCGCGCGGACGCTCGCGTCCTCCTCGCACCGGACGACAGCGTCCATCAGCTCGCTCGAGAGTGCCGCGTTGAGCGTGTTCGCGGATTCAGGACGATTGAGTACGACGTGGCCGACGCCGTCGCGAACCTGGAACGTGATCGACGTGTAGGCCGCCATGCCGCGCTCGCCTACGGATGAATGCGGACGGGTAGGTGCGTGTAGCCCTTCACGAAGCAGTTGCGGACGCGAATCGGATCCCCGACCAGCTCCACGGTCCGATAGCGCTTCAGGATCTCCTCCCACAGCACGCGGAGCTGCATCTCGGCGAGGCGGCTGCCCATGCAGAAGTGAGCGCCGATGCCAAAGGACAAGTGCTGCCGCGCGTTCTTGCGGTCGATCTGGAATTCGTTCGGCCGCTCGAAGACCGCATCGTCCCGATTCGCGGACACGTACCACATGGCGACCTTCTCGCCCTTCTTGATGCGCTTACCGCCGAGCTCCGTGTCCTGCGTCGCGGTCCGACGCATGTGCGCGAGCGGCGTCTGCCAGCGAATGATCTCGCTCACCATGTTCGGAATCAGGCTCGGGTCGCCGCGGAGCTTCTGATACTGGTCCGGGCTCTGGTTGAGCGCGACGACTCCCCCGGAGATCGAGTTCCGCGTCGTGTCGTTGCCGCCGACGATCAGCAGGATCAGCGTCCCGAGGTATTCCAGGGGCTTTAGGTTTCGCGTTTCGTCGGCGTTGGCGAGCGCCGAGACGAAGTCCAGACGCTCCTGCGGCTTGTTCTGCCGCTCCTTCCAGAGCGCCGTGAACCTCTCGAGACATTCGAGGAGCGCTGCGCGGCGTTCTTCCTCCGTAGCCACGATGGCGCCGATGTCACCCGGCATGGTGGTCGAGACGTCCGACCAGAACGTGAGCTTGTGGCGCTCCTCCCACGGGAAGTCGAACAGCGTCGCGAGCATGCCCGTCGTGAGCTCGATCGAGACGCGGTCCACCCAGTTGAACGTCTCTCCGACCGGCAGCCCATCCAAGATCTCGCCCGCACGCTTGCGGATCAGCGGTTCGAGGTGGACTAGGTTGCGCGGCGCGGCGACGGGCTGCACCACCTTGCGGTGGGTGTCGTGCTGGGCGCCATCCATGGTGATGAACCCCGCCTCCACCGGGAAGTCGGGATCGGGATCTCGGAGCACGATGCTGCGCGCGGACGAGAAGACCTCGGGGTTCTTCTCCACCTCGACGACGTTCGCGTAGCGGGTGACCGACCAATACGGGCCGAACTCGCTCTGCGCGCAATAATGGACGGGATCCTCCGCGCGAAGGCGCTCGAAGTATCCCCAATGTGTGTCGGTCTCGAAGAGCTCGGCGTCCGATACGTCGATCTTGTCGAGGCTCACCGAATACGGATCTGTGTAAGCCTGGTTCATGAAGCCTCCCTCGTCACCACTTCTCGAGCCACGGTCGCAGCACGACCTCGAACGCCCACGTCGAGCGATGCTGGCGATGCAGCTGTAGATAGGTTTCTGCGATGAAGTCCGGATCGGCCATGTTGTCGTCGACCGCGGTGCCAGCGAGTCGGTGGGCGCGGCTCCCGTCGTCCTGCGTCCATCCGATCGCGGCGTCGATCGGCACGTTCGCAACGTGGATCCCCTGCGGCATCAGCTCCCTCGCCATGCTCTGTGCGAGGCCCGACTTCGCCTGACATGCCATCGCGAACGCGCCGCTCGTCGGGAAGCCCTTCAGCGCGGCACTCGCGTTGGTGAAGATGATCGTTCCTCTCGCGCCGTTGGCGCTCGGCTCGTTCGCGCGCATGAGCCGAGCCGCTTGCTGGCCTACGAGGAATGCGCTGAATGCCGAGTTGCGAAGTGTCTCGAGTGCCATGCTCGGGTCGGCTTCGGTGATCCCCTTGCGAAAGATGCCAGCCACCCGACCGTCGATGTTGTGCACGACGAGTGTTGGAGCCCCGAGATCCCGCACGACGTTCTGGAACAGCAGCTCGACGGCCGCCGGCTCACTGGCATCGCACGCATATCGGCGAACGCCGTGCGCCTTCTCCAGGTTCTCGAGAACTGGCTTATCAGGGGTCCTGGCTGCGATGCCGACCTGCATGCCGCTCTTGGCGAACAGCCGGGCGCAGCTCGCACTGATGCCGGGCCCGCCTCCGACGATGAGAGCGACGTCCCTAGCCATTTGTCGCGAACCTCAGTGATTCCACCACGGACGATCCGAGAACGCTCTCAGGTCGATCTCGTGCGTCCACGCGGATCGGTGTTGCTTCGCGAGGTGGACGTAGGTCTCCGCGATCTGTGCAGGAAGGAGAAGCCCGTCGTGTTCCCTACCGCGCGCTTCCCGGAGCTGCTCGAACTTCTCCGGTCCGAGCATCTTGCCGAGGGTGTCGGGCGCATCCACGGCGCCGTCGATCACGATGTGCACGACGTGGATCCCCTTCGACGCGAATTCCGCGTTGAGGGTCTGGCACAGCATGCGTCGCCCTCCCATCGCGGCCGCGTGAGAGTGTTGACCGCCATTCCCGCGCATCGCTGCGGTCGCCGAGGTCACGAGCAGCGTCCCCTTCCCTCTCGCTTCCATCCGCGGGCAAACCGCCGACGCGAGCCGGAACAGGCCGAAGGTTCCCATGCGCCAGCCAGTCTCGAAGGCCTTGGCCGACGTGTCCTTCAACGCGCGATCGCCGATCTGGGCGCCCAGGTTGTAGACGGCGACGTCGATCGGGCCGATCTCGGCCTCAACCGAGGCAACCTGCTCCTCGATGGTGCCCGCCTCGACCGCATTCAGGATCACGCCTGTCGCAGAACCGCCGTCGCTCTTGATCGCGTCGACCAGCTTGTCCAATCCGGCGGAGTCGGTTCGTCGACACAGATGAGCGTGGTAGCCCTCTTGGGCAAAGCGCCGGGCGACCGTGCCACCAATGCCCGCGCCAGCGCCCAACACGAGACAGACGGGCTTCATGGACGATCGCTCTTCGTGGCCAGCAGGGGGGTGCGGGCGGGCGGCGGCATCGGTGCATCGAGCTTCAGGTCGCTTCGCAGCCCCGCGTCCACGAGGCCGGCGGGGGCGAATCTACGAAGCAAGCGCACGCGGCCTGCGACCTTGCCAGCGGTGTAGCGGACCTTCGGGCGAGCTGCGGTGGCGGCTCGCAGCACCACCTCCGCAACGACTCCCGGGTCGTCGGCGGTCGCGAGCAGGTCGGTGAGCCTCTTGGTCACGGCCGCACGAATGTCGCGGTACTCGTCGAGCTTCGCGTCGGGCTCCAGCAGGTTCGCGTCGAAGCTCGTCTTCGTGTACGCGGGCTCGACGACGCTCACGCGGATTCCGCGCGTGCGCAGCTCGTGGTCGAGCGACTCCGAATACCCCTCGATCGCGTGCTTGGTCGCCGAGTACAGCGCCATGTACGGCGCCGGCACGAAGCCGAGCGCGGATCCGATGTTGATGATGCGACCGCTGCCCTGCCGCCTCATGTGGGGCACGACGGCGTTCGTCATCCGGACGAGTCCGAAGAAGTTCGTGTCGAAGATCGCGTGGGCCTGATCGATCGAGCTCTCTTCCGCTCCCGCAGGCGCGACGCCAAAGCCCGCGTTGTTGACGAGTACGTCGATTCGGCCCTCCCGGCGAAGCACATCGCCGACAGCCGCCTTGATGGAGTCATCCCTCGTGACGTCGAGGGGCAGCATCTCGAAGGAGCGCTGGCCGGCGCGAGCTCCCTTTCGGCTGGTGCCGTAGACCCTGTAGCCCGCCGACGCGAGCCGTTCCGCCGTGGCCGCGCCGATGCCGGACGAGGCCCCCGTAACAAGGGCGACGAGGTGCGAGAGCTTCATCGGAGTGCCTTTCCTGCGTGGTGGCGGAGTTGCCACGACGCGACGCGTGGGCGCCACGCGATATGATGAATATCATATTTCAGGATCGCAAGTGGGAGCTAGTGCGAACGCCTCCGGTTTCAGGTCCCGCTGCGGGCGACGTCCTTCAGCGCCGCTCGGCGCAGCGCATCGGAGAGCCGCGGATCGTCGACGGCGCGGGCCAGCTGCAGCGCCCCGACCATCGTGGCCACGGTCACGAGCGCGCGCTCATGCGATCCCGGCTGGCCCCAGTCGGGCAGCTGGCGGGCGACGAGGTCGATCATTTCCTTGATGCGGCGCGTTGCAACACGTCGCACGGCGGGCGCCTGGCGGGGCATTTCCGAGCAAAGGGCAGCGACGGCGCAGCCGGTCTCGACGGCTCCGACGTGCTCCCTGGAAAGGTACGCCTGCGCCCACGCCCGCAGCGCCCGCTCCGGCGGCGCGCTGGCCGCAACTCGGGCCGCCGCCTCCACGCCTTCGGCACCAGCCCGATCAGCCGCCTCTGCGAGCATCGCCTCCCGCGAGCTGAAGTGAGCGTAGAAGCCCCCGTGCGTCAGGCCCGCCTCCTTCATGATGTCGGCGACGCTGGTACCCCCGTAGCCGCTGCGACGGATGGCGCGGGCTGCAGCCTCGACGATGCGTTCATGGCTGGCTTCCTTGCGAGTCGGAGCGGTGCGCTTCATGCATGAGGATTATCATATGGAGAACCGAGGCACGCCAGTACAGCATCGACCGAGACCTATTCCCTAGGCGGAGACCCACTTGAAGACCCCGCTGGCCCGAGCGCAGACGGAATCGTCCGCCAGGACCAGTGCGGAGGCGAAGCACAGCGATCGACCGGTTCTGATCACCTCGGGGCGGATCTCGACCCATTGACCGACCTTCGCGAAGCCGACGAAGTCGACGGACAGGCTGATCGTCACGAGGCCGGCCGTATTGCCCGCGTGCTCGCCGCAGCTCAGCCCCATCGCGTTGTCGGCGAGCGCGGTGATGAGCCCGCCATGAACGAGCCCGCGACTGTTTGCGTGCGCGGCGCTTGCCCTGATTCCGAGACTGACGCCCTTGGCTGACGGTCGGGCGTAGATCGGTTGCCACGGATCTGTTAGGCCGCTGTGGCGGGTGTGCCGCTCGAATCCCTCGGGCACGAGCTCTCCGCTCGCCAGCTCGCTCCTCTTGTGCATTGATGCGACCTGATCAGCGGCCGGTGAAGCGCGCCTCGCGGCGCTCGACGAAGGAGCGGATCCCCTCTTTCGCATCCTCCGTGCCCATGACCTTCTTGCTGATCGTGGGAATCGCCGCGATGGCAGCCGCTTCGTCTGCGGCGATGTAACGCAGCGCCGCCTCCTTCATCGCGCGGAGGCCGAGTGGGGCGTTCTTCGTGATCGCGTGCGCGATCTCCATCGCGCGATCGATGTGCTTGCCGAAGGGCACCACCTCTTGCACGAGTCCGATCTGCAGCGCGCGCTGCGCGTCGAACTCGTCGCACAGCATCAGGTGGTACATCGCGTTGCCCCAGCCAGTGCGCGTGAGGAAGCGGAAGTGCGCGCCGCCGAGCGGCGCGATCCCGCGCTTCGACTCCATCTGGCAGAAGCGCGCCGTGTCCGCCGCAACCACGATGTCGGCGGCGAGCATCATCTCGATGCCGATCGTGTAGGTGATGCCCTGGACGACGGCGACGACCGGCTTCAGCGTTCGCCGCTTCAGCGCGAACGGGTCGATCGCATCGGCCAAGGGCTCGACGGGCGTCGCGGTCGGTCCGAAGAACTTCGGCATGTCGAGTCCCGCGGTCGTGTGCTCGCCCGCGGCGCATAGCACCGCCACCCACTGCTCGTCGTCGCGGTCGAACGCGGTCAGCGCGTCGGCAAGCGCGACCATCATCTCGGGCACGAACGCATTCTTCTTGCGAACGTTGTCGACGACGATCTTCAACACGCGGCCGTCGAGCTCGGTTCGAATCTGCGGGGATTCTGTCATGGTACTTCTCCTTCGCTGCGCCGGGCGTGGCGGGGTCTATAGGTCGCGGATCGCAGGCATTAGGGATTGTCCGATGCGCTCGAACGAGCGCAGCATCGCGTCGTGCTCGCCGATGATGTGGCGCACCATCACGAACTCGAATCCGAGCGCGCGGTAGCTGCGCAGCTGCTGGGCGACGCTCTTTGGCCCGCCCACCAGCAGCTGGTCCATGCCGGTGCCGCGGTAACCCTCGGCAAGCACGCGGCCCACGGTTGCCTCGGCTTCGCTGTCACTCTCTCCGACGTAAATGTCTCGACGCAGCACTGGCAGCGCAGCTCGGCCCGCGCGCGTGGCCGCCTCGCGGTAGACCTCGAGCTGCTGCGCGAGCTCACGGCTCGTCGCGTTCTGGCCGGTCAGCCACGCGTCGCCGAGGCGCCCCGCTCGCTCTGCAGCCGCCGGCACGGTTCCCGCGATCCAGATCGAGACCGGCACGCGGGGGAGCGGGCTCACGCTGACGCCGTCGAGATGGAAGTGCTTGCCGTGGAACGTGACGCGCTCTCCAGCGAGCAGCGCGCGCACGATCGCCACCAGCTCCTCGAGCCGGCTCGTGCGGCTCGCCATCGGGATCCCGAACGCGTCGAAGGCCCGCGCGTTGCCGCCGTTCGCAAACGTCACGGAGAGCGGCGCCGTCGCGAACGCGGCGAGCGTGCCGATCTGCTCGGCGATCACGATCGGGTGATAGAAAGGCGCGAGCAAGACCACGCCGAGCGGCATCTCGCCGGTCACGGCCATCAGCCGCGCGAGGGTCGGGATCGGCGCGAACGAGTTCGCGAAGGCTGCGGGCACCGCGTGGTTGTCGCCGTAGAGCAAGCCATCGAGGCCGGCGGCGCGCGCGGCGGCTGCGATCTCGAGCACGTTGCGCGCCTGCTCACCCGTGTCGGTCGCACCGAGCGGCCGTTCGATGAAACCGCCTGGCGGCAGCGCCGCGAGCATCTGCTTGAACAGCGCGTGGGTGTGCGCGCCGGTCGGGTAGAGAAAGCGAAGCGAGGTGCCCAGCTTCATCGCCGCTTCTGTGCCTCGATCTCTTCCTCGACTTCGCGCAGGCGGTCCTTGCCGAAGAACAGCTCGTCGCCGACGAAGAAGCTCGGCGAGCCGAAGACGCCGCGCGCGACTGAGGCGTTGGTGTTGTCGAGCAGCTCCTGCTTCACGTCGGGATCGGTCGCGAGTGCGAGCAGCCGCTCCGCCGGGAGCTCGGATTCGAGCAGCGCGGCGCGGATCACCGCGGGGTCGTCCATCTTCTTCGGGTCCGCCCACATGTGCCGGTAGACCTCGTCGACGTAGCGCTCGAAGCAGCCGAGCCGACGCGCCGCGACCGCGCCGCGCATGATCTGGAGCGTGTTGACGGGGAAGTGCGGGTTCTGCGCGAAGCGCGTGATGCCGTGCTTCTCGAGGAAGCGCCGCATCTCGAGTGCCTCGTACTCCGGCTTGTTCTTGATCCCGCGGAGCGAGACCGCCGGCGAGACATTGCCGGTCGCCTTGAACACGCCGCCGAGCAGCACGGGCACGTAGACGAAGCGCACGCCGCTGCGCTTCTCGAGCGCCGGGATCACCAGGTGCGCGAGGTAGGCGTTGGGCGAGCCGAAGTCGAAGTGGAACTCGACGCTCACGTTCGTGGCCTCACCCCGAGCTCATGCCGGGCCCTGCGGATCGAGAACCACCACCGGGATCTGCCGAGCGCCCGCGCTCTTCTGGTAGTCCTCGTAGGGCGGATTCATCGCCGCCATCTTTTCCCAACCGCGCGTTCGCTCGTCGCCGCTCACCGTCCGTGCGCGAGCGCGCATGCGCTTCGCGCCGACCCAGATCTCGCACTCCGGATTCGCCTTCAGATTCACGTACCAGGAAGGATGCGTCGGAGCGCCGCCCTTCGAGCCGATGACCACGTACTTGCCGTCCAAATCCTCGTAGAGGAGCGGCAGCGGTCGGCGCTTCGCGCTCTTCGATCCCCGCGCGATCAGGAGCAACGTCGGGAGCGGGCCGGGGCCGCCGCCAATGGTCGAATCCCACAGCCGGGCTCTGTCGGGATCGGAGAGGTAGAGCTCCACGTGGTCCTTGATCCACTTCGGCATTCCCGCGGCGGGCATCTCGAATTCGTGCTTCTCACGCATGAGGGACTCCTTCGTTGGTGAGCTTCGGGGCGGCGCGCGACACTGCGTCCTTCTCGAGCTTCTCCAGGTAAGGACCGAGATCCGGAGCGAAGGCCTCGTGCGCGCACAAGCGCGTGAAGTGGGAGAGTGCGCGCGGGTACGTCTCGCGAAGCTCCTCGCCGTAGAGCGGCGCCAGTGCCGCTTCCGACAGCACTCGGCGCATCGCGCGCTCGGCCGCAAAGAGCGCGAGCTCAGCGGCGAACACGATGTCGGCGAGCGTAAGCGCGTCGCCTACGAGGAACGCGCGCGCGGGCGCGAGCGCTTGCTCGATGCCAGCGAGGTATGCATCGCGCGCCGCGCGGGCGCGCTCGTGCGTCAGGGGCTCTACGCGGCCGCCATTGAGCATCAGCAGATACACCTGCATCTCGCGCGCGAACACGAGGCTCGAGTCGAGGAACGCGTCGATGCGGGACGCGGTGTAGGCGTCGTCGCCGTACAGGCGGGTGCGTCCGGGCGCGAGCCGCACGACCGCGCGGGCGATTGCGTTCGATTCGAAGACACCGATCGCTCCGTCCGGGCTGAACGCCGCGGGGACCGTGCCGAACGGATGCGCGGCGAGAAACGCATCCGTCTTGTGCAGTGTCCCGGCGAATCCGGTGCGAGCGTTGCGCTCGGTGCCGACGGAAGCGTCGCTTGCATTCAGTGGGCGCGCATCGAAGTCCCACAGCCAGGACGCAAGCTCGCGTGGCGCCACGCCGCGCAGCTCGAGCCTCACCCCGCACAGCCTCGCGGCGATTGTCGCCTTCGCGACCCGGGGGCTTGGCATGTAGGAGAAGATTCGAAGCGCGCCGTCCATCGAGACCTTTCCGGCGAGTCGCCGTTCATTGGAGTCGTGTCGAGGCCTACGGAAAGCGGAAGACGCGCTGGAAGTTGCGGAGCGCTCTCTTACTGCCCGAGAAGGTTGCCGCCCGCGACGCGAGAGCATGGGCGAGCGGTCTGTCGCCTCGGCGTGCGGCCATGATCACGTGCGAGGGAGCGATGACGACGAGGTCTGGGGCGCGGTCCCTAACGTCGTGCTTCGTGCCGCGAGCGCTTCCGAGCACGAAATCCGTACCGTCGACGACCAGTCGATAGACCTCGTCGATACCCGTCGCCGCCATCGGCTCGAACCACGACTCGACAGCGCAGTGCACGACGATCTCCGGACGCAGCTCGGTGGACGGCGCCGGCGGCGTCAAGAACGCCATGCCGAACTGCGACATCGCCTCGAGGATCGGTCTCGCCTCGCGCCCCTTCGGCGTCGCGATGTAGACCGCGCGGACCGCGGGCGGCGGCAGATCCCGGGTCGCGACGAGCCCCACGGCGGCGAGCACGCGGAGCCGGTCGCTCAGGACCGATGAGGAAATCCCGAGCAGGTGCTTCCGGAGGTCGACGAAGCGTTGGTCGGCAAACAGCAGCTCTCTCAGGATCAGCAGGGTCCAGCGGTCGCCCACCAGATCGAGCGCGCGCGCGATGGGGCAGTACTGGCTGTGCCGCTTCCTCGTTCCGCGCGCGTTGCCTCGACTGCGTCGGCCTCGGCCGCGACCAGCGAAGCCGCGAGGACGAAGGTCGTCTCGAGCAGGCGGGCCGGTCAGCGCGGTCGAGGAGGCAATCACTGCCGTTCCTTGAACGAGGGAGCGCTCACAACGCCTCGATCCGCGCCGGCGTATGCTTGTGCCACGGCGTGCCCGCGACCCAGTCGCGATCCTCGCTGCGCGTCAGTTCGTTCGGCGAGACGCCCGCCGCAACGGTTCCTCCGCTCGCATCTGGGAAGTCAAGGCCAAGCCCGTTCGGCAGCGAGATGTGCCCGCGCTGCATCTTCTCCGAGATTTCGACCGACGTCTCCGCGCTGCCGCGCCGCGTCGTGACCCTCACGCGACCGCCGTCCGAAACGCCTGCGCGCTTCGCATCGTCTGGATTGATGCGCAGCGCGCCGGTGCGGTCCTTCTTCCGCCACTCCGGATTGCGCATGATCGTGTTCGCGGTGAACGAGCGGCGCTCGCCCGCAGAGAGGACGAGCGGGAACTCCGCACTCGTGCGCTCCGGTTCGCTCGCGAGGCCGTCTAGCTCGTCGAACAGCTCGGGGATCGCGAGCTGAATGCGGCCGTTGCGCGTGGCCACGCGGGCCCAGCTCTCCTCCCAGTCGTCGACCGAGAATGTGATCGCGCTCTTGCTCGCGAGCAGCGCGTCGAAGAGCGCGTCGGCCGCCTCCGGCGGCGAGCCCGTGAATCCGGCGCGCGCGAGCGATGCTGCAAGCCTGGGCGCCGCGACCTGAAAGGTCACCCACACGGCTGCGCCTTCGGCGAGGCCATCGGGCAGCAGATCTCCGATTGCCCGATAGGCCAATACCGGTGCGATGGCGAGCAGCCGCTTGTCTGCGCTGACCAGCTCGAAGAACTTCGCACGGAAGGCGATCCGACTCTCGAGCCAGGCTTCGCGCAGCGTCTCCACGGCGTCCTGCGGCAGCATGCCGAGCGCCTCAGCGAGCCGCGCGTGCAGCTCGGCCTCGGAGAACAGACCCGGTAGCGGCTCCATCAGCGGCTTGCGCAGAAAGAAGTAGTTCTTGGGAAACTCGAAGTTGAAGAAGACCGCCTCGGCTTTCTCGAACTGGCTCGCGACCGGCAGCACGTAGTCCGCGAGCCGCGCCGTCTCGGTGAAGGCGACGTCGATCACCACCACGAGCTCGAGCGCCGCGAGCGCCTCGCGCATGCGTACGCCGTCGGCGATGGAATGCGCGGGATTGCCGCTCTCGACCAGCATCGCGCGGAAGCGCTTGGGGTGGTCGGTCAGGATCTCGTCGGGGACCACGTTGCAGGGGATGAGGCCGCCGATGATCCTCGAGCCGGTCACGGGGCTCCGGCCCTTCTCTTCACCGTTGAAGGCCTGAGGGACGAGCGTGGTTGGCCGGTACTCCCCGCCCTTCTTGCCGAAGTTCCCGGTCAGCAGCACGAGTAGCTTGTGCAGGTACGAGACCAGCGTGGAGTGCAGGTTCATCTGCACCCCGAGGTCCTCGAAGGTGGCCACGCTCTCGGCCGCCGCGATGCGCCGCGCCGCCGTGCGAACCTGCTCCTCCGGCACGCCGCTCTTTGCAGCGTGAGCCGCGATGTCGAGCGACGTGAAGTGCGGCAGCACCTGCTCGAGGCCGTCGGTGCGCTCCGCGAGCCAGTCGCGCTTGAACCGCCCCTCCTGCACGATCACGGCGATCATCGCCGCAAGCAGGAACGCGTCGCCGCCAGGCTTCACCTGAAGGTGGATGTCGGCAATCTCGGCCGTCTCCGTGCGCCGCGGATCGATCACGATCAGGCAGCGCTTCGGGTCGTTCGCAATCTCGCGCAGCGTGAGGCGCGCGTGCGGAATGCCGTGCGAGAGCCACGGGTTCTTGCCCAGGAACAGACCCACTTCGCAATGCTCGAAGTTCGCGCGCGAGAAGCCGCCGACCATCTTCTTCGCGACCCAGAACTCCCCGGTCTTCTCCTGAGAGATTGCGTTCGCGCTGTGCACGGATCCGAGCAGCGCGCGTGTGACCTGCCCGTACAGAGCGGGTAGGTGGTTGCCCTGGCCACCGCCTCCGTAATAGAAGATCGACTCGCCCCCGTGCTCGTCGCGGATCGCCGCGAAGCGTGCGGCGACTTCGCGGATCGCCGTGTCCCAGTCGATTTCCTCGAACGTGCCATCCGCCCGCCGCCGCAGCGGCTGGGTCAGGCGGTGCGGGCCGTTCTGGTAGAAGTCGAGACGCGAGGGCTTCTCGCACGCGTAGCCGCGCGACGCCGGATGCGCGTCATCCCCGCGCACCTTGACGAGCCGGCGACCGTCGGCACCGCCGAGCTGCACCTCGATACCGCAGTTGCACTCGCAGAGGATGCAGGCGGTGGACTTCCACTCGGACATCTTCCTTCTCCCAATCGTGGCGTGCCTCCGTTGTAGATCATTCGGTTGCATAATGCAACCTATACTTGTAGAGTCCGGCAGTCGGCGCCTTGGCTGAGAGGACACTCCATGAGCCGCGCAATCGAGTTTTATTTCGACTTCGTCAGCCCCTACTCCTACCTCGCCAGTACCCAGCTCCCCGCTCTCGCGCGCGAGCACGGCGCGGAGCTCGCCTACAAGCCGTTCCGCGTGCTCGAGCTGATGAAGCTCGTCGGAAATCGTCCGACGACGATCGAATGTCAGAACAAGCGCCGCTATGCGGGAGCCGACCTAGGCCGCTGGGCGAAGAGGTATGGAGTCGGCATCCGGCAGAACCCCCACATGCGCAAGGTGGACACGACGTGGCTGCTACGCGGAGCGCTGATCGCAGCCGACGACGGGCGGGCGGCTCCCTACGTCTCCGCCGTGTTCGGGGAGCTCTGGGACGGGGAGCGCGATCTCGGGCAGACCACCGAAATCATCGCAGCGCTGAACCGCGCCGGCTTCGACGGCGTGAAGCTCCTCGAGCGAGCAGCGCACTCGGACGTCATCGCGAGGCTCGACCAGGAGACCGCAGCGGCGGCCGAGCGAGGAGTATTCGGCTCCCCGAGCATCTTCGTGGGCAACGAGCACTTCTTCGGAAACGACCGGTTCGAGTTCGTCGCCGCGGCGCTTGCGGCGCAGCCGGCCTGAGGGAGGCTCATGTCCGATCGAGTTTGTCTCGTCACCGGCGTCGGTCCTGGTACGGGCAGCGCCCTAGTGAGGCGCTTCGCGGCGAACGGCTATCAGGTGGCGATGCTCGCGCGGACCGAGAGTCGCCTGCGAGAGCTCGCCGAAAAGGTGCCGGGCGCGCACGGGTTTCCCTGCGACGTCGCCGACGAGGCGCAGGTGGCAGCGACGACTGCGCGCATCTCACGCGACCTCGGTCCTGTGAACGTCCTCATCCACAACGCCGTGGGCGGTGCCTGGGGCGACTTTCTGCAGATCGAACCCGCGACGCTTCAGAACAACTTCTCCGTGAACGTCATGGCTCTACTGCACCTCGCCCGTGCCGTTGCCCCTGGCATGATCGACGCGGGGGAAGGCGCGATCCTCGTGACGGGCAACACCTCCGCGTACCGCGGCAAGGCGGCCTTCGCTGGCTTCGCGCCGACGAAGGCGGCTCAGCGGGTCCTCACGGAGTCCCTGGCGCGTGCCCTTGGGCCGAGAGGGGTTCATGTCGCCTATCTGGCGATCGACGCCGTGATCGATGTCCCCTGGACGCGCGAGCGACTCCCTGACAAGCCCGACGAATTTTTCGCCAAACCGAGCGCGATCGCAGACGTCGCGTTCAGCATTGCCCACCAAGACCGCTCGGCTTGGGCGTTCGACGTGGTCGTCCGGCCTTACTGCGAGCCTTGGTAGCCACCGGTCTCCGGCCTCTTCATGCAACCCAACAACCGCTAGCTTGCTTTCGCCATGAGACACAAACGCTTTGACCAGATGAACTGTGGGATCGCGCAGGCGCTCGAAGCGTTCGGCGATTGGTGGACGCTGCTGATCGTGCGCGATGCCTTCTTCGGCGCGCGCCGCTTCGGGGAGTTCCAGCGCAGCCTCGGCATCGCGAAGAACATCCTCTCCGCGCGGCTCGCACACCTCGTCGAGCACGGAATCTTCGAACGCATCGACGTGGGCCGCGAGGGCGAACGGTTCGAGTATCGCCTGACCGCGAAGGGCGAATCGCTGCTGACGGTGCTGACGGCGCTGCGGGAGTGGTCGGACCAGTGGGTGTTCGGCCGCGGCAACGAGCCCGTGGTCGTGCGCGATCGCAAGACCGGGCGCCGCGTCGCAAAGCTGCGTCTCACCGCCGCCGACGGTACGCAACTCGCCCGTCGCGATCTGCGCACCGAGCCCGGGCCCGGCGCTTCGCTCGAGACCATTCGGGTGTTGCCGCGCCGCAGGCGTCGGGATCCGCTGCCGAGCTGAAGGTCGCAATGCGCCGAACTCGCGCCGCGAGCATCGCGCACGAGATCGGCTGAGTGGGCGCTTTCACGAGCGGAGCTGCGGAGGCGACCTAGGGATTTCTGGTCCCTGCGCGGCGCTGGCGGCTCAGACCTCATGGATCTGCATAACACCAATTATGCCTGCGCCTGCGCGAACTTCCGCTGCATTGCGACGACGCGTCGAGCGCTTGGCGCGGGCGGCGAAAGAAGCGCGTCTCGGTGCCACCTGGCTTCCGCCGACGTTCGGTCAGAGCCGCAGCAGCGCACGCAACTGCGCGGATTCCTTGGTGAGCGCGGAAGGGATCGAACCTTCGACCTAGGGATTAAGAGTCCGATTCGGCCACTTTCGCTCGCCTGCTCTCGCTTACTCTGCATTTCCAATAACACCTGAGTTCTGGACCCAGGCGCCGATTCTCGATGAATAGCCAACTTCGCGAGCGCTGTACCTGATACGCTGCGATTCGCTTCCGCCGGCTTCCGCTGGGCTTCCGGAGCAAGCGAGGGGGACGATGTCGCAGCGCGTAAAGCTCACCAAGCGAGTCGTCGAGTCTGCGACGGCCGACTCCTCACAAGAAGCATTTCTCTGGGACGCCGAGCTGCGCGGTTTCGGCCTTCGGGTTCATCCCAGCGGTCGCCGATCGTACCTCGTCCAGTACAAGGTTTCGGGACGAACTCGCCGTCTCGCTCTTGGCGCCCACGGCTTGCTCACTGTGGATCAGGCTCGCCGCCTCGCGATCCAAGCGCTCGCCGCTGTGCGCGGAGGCGGGGATCCGTCTCGGGACCGCCGATGCGAGAGCGTCTCCTTCGCTGATCTCGCCGGGCGGTATCTCCGCGAGCACGCAGAGCTCAAGAAGCGTCCATCCTCGATCGCCTCCGACCGCAGCCTGCTCGAGCGCGTGCTTTTTCCGCGCCTCGGCCCCTTACCCGTCTCCCAGATCGGTCGGGAGGACGTCTCGCGGCTGCACCACAGTCTGCGCGACACGCCAATCCGGGCGAACCGTGCAATCGCGCTCCTCTCGAAGATCATGAACCTCACGGAGCGATGGGGAGTGCGCCCCGACGGATCGAATCCCTGTCGGCACGTGGAGCGGTATCGTGAGTCAAGGCGAGAACGCTTCCTCTCCGCCGCGGAGACCGCGAGGCTCGGAGACGCCCTTCGCGATCTCGAGGCGGAGAAGAAGATCAGCGCCGCGGTCGCGGGTGCGATCCGGATACTCCTCTTCACGGGAGCGCGGCGCGGGGAGATCTGCGGCCTTCTGTGGGAGCAAGTTGACTTCGAGAGGTCTCGTCTCGCCTTACCAGAATCGAAGACGGGTGCGAAGACGATCGCCCTCAACGCGCCCGCCCTCGATGTTCTCGCCGGGCTCCCGCGTCGCTCCCGGTGGGTATTCCCGACCGAAGTTGGTGATTCGCCCCTTGATCTCTCGCGGCCCTGGGAGCGAATCCGCGTCGAGGCGAGCCTGCCAGATCTCCGCATCCACGACCTGCGCCACTCTCACGCAAGCGTGCTGGCCGCTGCGGGCGTCTCGCTGCTCGTGATCGGGCGCATCCTCGGGCACAAGGTCCCGGCTACCACAGCCCGGTACGCGCATCTCTCCGACGATCCCGTCCGCGAAGCGTCGGAGATCGCCGGGACTCGGCTCGTAGCTCTGATGTCGCATCGCCACGGCGTGATGGTCACTCGCCTTCCGATGGTCACTCGCCTTCCGAGGGCGTGACGCACACTTACCGGTGCAACCCCAGGGAGGCACCGGAGAGATGGGTGATGCCCTCGGGCGGACGCTGGGCTCGGCGGGACCCGGTGGAGCGCCTCGCGCTGTGCTCAACGACGCTGCCTTGAAAGTGCACTCTCCACACGAATTGCGTCCGAGAAAATCCTCGGGGAGATCAGTCAAAGGGTGGACAGCCTGTGCACTTCAACCGGTCGCGACCTTTCTCACGATCTTCAACACGGCGCCGCCCACCTTGTTGATTCCTGCGACGAGCTTTGCCTTCTTAACATTCTCGTCCGCACTTCCGGAGACAATCTCGAGTAGCTCGTTCATTTCGTCGCGGTCAGCCTTTGTCGGGAAGAGTGCTGCAGCTTCCGCAGCGGTTAGGCTGGTGAGGCTCGATAGGCGTGCTGCGAACTCGTTCTGAGTGCTGACGCTAGCGTCGATCCCAATCTGACTCTTCTTGGGCATCAGCTTGCCCTCCCTGTTTGCCCTACACCCTGGACTGAACCGGGGTTGAGCTCCTTTCTTACTTTCTCTACAGCCGCGCCTACTGCCTCCTCGACCTGCTTGAGATCCCAGCCAGGCTTCACGCTCTGTATGAGTTGGTCAACACTCGCACGCTGCGAGGTGTTGAGCTTCTCAAGGCTTGAAATCCACCGGCCAACCGCATCGTGGATCGCCAGGGCATTGGCGTACTCCTGCTCGACCGCCGCTCGGAGACGTGCGCGCACATCCTCGATCGGCGCGACTCGCTCCTGGTACTCGGCTACAACGTCACCAAAGAACTGCTTGGCGTCCCTCGCTTCGTCGTATGGCCGTCCCTGCGCCTCTTGGAATCGGCGCCGCCAGGTCGCCGCGTATGCTGGTGCGTACTGACTGAAGTAGAACTCGTCGAAGATCTCAAGCTTCTCCGAGACAAATCCATCGATCATCTCGAGATGTGACAGCCGAAGTGCAGCTAAGGTGTCATGTTCCTTCTCGTGTGCGACGACAATCTCAGGAGGGACCGACGCGCACGCAAGACTGGAGATGACCATCGCACCAGCAATCAGAAGTCTCATTCCTGCCTCCGCACTCTCGGTAGGTTGACTCCGCTTACGGGGCGTGAAGCGGGAGAGCCAAAGCAGTTAGGGGCTCGCGCGAAGGCCATCCACGTAGACGAATTCTTGCTTCGTGGGATCCCGCACGTAGCTAAGAACTTGCCGTCGATCGGTTCCGGTGGCGGGCGCCTTCGTGGAAACGTGAACCCAGCCTGCGTTTGGTCCCATACGCGGATCGAAGCACTCGCAGATGATTTGATCGAATGTCTCTAGCTCCGTCGAAAGCCGTCGAGCAAGGTCGATCGTCGGAATCCCGACGACTTCCAGGTCGCATGCCTCACCGAGTGTGTGCTGACTTCCGCTTTTCCAATTGTGCGGTTTCTTCTTGAGAATCCTCTCGACATCCTGTGTCCGGTAAACGCTGTTCAGTGAGAACGATCCGACCTTCGATCGAACGACGTCGAGTACCTGCCTAGCCAAATGCACGGCTGCTTGAAGATGGCCACGGGAGGCGAACGCGTTGTCGATTCCATTTCGAGCGGCGATATCCGACCGCATCAAATCGCGGATCGTGAAAAACTCAGACACTCGATCCTCTGGCGATACGCTAGCGAGGTAAAACTCCGTTAGCGGCGTATCCGAGAAGTCAGTCACATTCCGACCTCTTACCAGCGAAGCTCACACGGCATCTCGCGTCAAGCTTGATCGCCCTTGTATAGATATGGCACCAAGAACGTCCATCCGATCATCAGAAGCGTGGTGACCTCAGGCGTGCGAAATGCTGCCTTGTCGAATGGGCCATCGCCCAGGGCGAAGACCCAAATCCCAAACGAAATGCAGCTGATCAAGATCGCAAGATACTGCGGCGCCTGAGTTCCGCTTTGGGCCCGTGTGGTTTGCCATCGAATCATCACGACAGCGGCCAAACAAAAGAGCGCCCAGACGCCCTTTGTCGGCTCCTTCTCGCTCCCGATCACGCCTGTCCCGCAAACATAAAGCGCGGTCACCTCGCTAGGGATCAGCTTGATCAGTCTACTCAAGTATAAGTCTGGACCGGGTGCGCCAGGCGCCTTATTTACTGCGTTGCTAATTCTGAACTGCGACATCGAGGCCATTTAGGTCCCTTCTCCCTCGTGAATAGTAACTACTGCGGACCGCCGGCAGGTGAAACGATTTTCACTGGTAAGGCCGGGCGGTAGCGCTTCTCCCTGCCCGATCGGCCTGGCTCGTACGCCGATCTTTCTGAGATAACTCGCCAGCGCCTCCGAACGCGCCTCCGAAAGCTCCTGGTTGGTCCTCCGCGAGAGGGGCGGCACCGGATCCGCATATCCTTCCACTACAGCATCGCTCCCATCAGCGCCGAGACGGAGGATGTGATACCGAGTCACAGCCTCGCCTGTGAGAGTAAGCTCTGCGCGCCCCGTCGCGTAGTAGATCGCGAACTGACCGGGGCCAGTAGCAATCCCACATGAATCCGAAAGAGCAACCTCATCGGTGGTGGATTGGTGGCCAAGGAGGCTCACAAGCGCAGCGACCGCCTCAGATGGCGTTGCGTCCTCCGGTATCGCCTCGCGCAGTTCTCGTGATTCACCCAACGAATCGATTCTAGTCTTGATCTCGCCAAGCTGTTCGGTCAGGGCCTCCACGGCTTCGACCGGCGACTCAGGCTTAGGAAGCCGACCCACCCTGGCATCGTCCCACGGCTTCTCAGCTGCACGCTCGAGCTCGACGTTCTCGGCAACTGCCGCGTCCCCCGCCGACACAAGGGACCTTGACGACAGAGTGAGCGCCAGGAACAAGACGAATGGAGCCGCAGACGTGAGAATCAGCGTGCGGCGCCACCGTTGGCCGAGCTGGCGAAGCGCTTTTATCCCCTCTGCCTCGGGGGTCGCCCGATCAAGCTCTGTCACAACCGCTTTCCGATAGTTGCCAACCGACTCGCGATTCTCTCAAGAAGCACTCTTGCTCTCCTCAAGATCGCTGGCAGGATGGAAAGCTCCAGGTCCATCGCGCAGTACCCCAGCCGCACTGCACCGACCTTCGCCAATCGCGTACCCAACGGATCGTTTACGATCGACGAGATCCGAGCACGAATGAGCCCTCTGATTGTGAGGCATTGACTACTCCGATAGCCGCCGACCAGCCCCGCCACGAGCACCGCGAACCCGCCGGAAAAGGTCGAGAACGCGGACAAGAGCCTGTCACTCTCGAATGCCTTCCATGCGAACCAGTACAGCGTCATCGCGGTCAATCCATAGCTCGCGGTTATGAACGGAACCCAGCGTCGGCTGAGCAGTTGATCTCCGATCCGCGAGATCTCGAGCTCGACGCTGACATCGGGGGGCGAGTGGGGAATCGGCAATGAGATGGCCCTCAGATCCCGGGCAAGAATCACGGGGTTCGCCCACGAGTAGGCCCCTAGTTCCGAACTACGCTCCCAGAGGCTCCGCCGTGCGGCGCGAATAGCCTCATCGACGGGAGTGCTCTCGAGGGCGCAGCCAGAGAGATGATCTAGCACGATCGCCGCTACAGCAGTGCTGACGCGAGAGTGAAATGCGACCGCACAATATAGACGCTTGCTATCCAGTAGGTGGCTCAGCCATTTCGCGTTTTGACCCGTCAGACATGCATTGATCACGACAACCTGAGTCCCCGCCTTCTCAAGGCGGGGAACAAGGTCTTCCAGAGGCACGAACTCCGCACCGCCAGTGTGCGTTGCGAAGGCGACTTTGGCATCGGGATCGCTCTCTCCGTGTCCGGAGAAGTGAAAGATGACCGGTTTCTTCACGTCCAGTGCACTACTACAAGCCTTCAGCGTCTGGGGTTCAACAAAATATGCCTCTGTGCCGTTCATTGCGGCGAAAAGTTCAAGATGCTCCCTCTCCTCCGTGAAGGTCAACTCGGCGAGTCCCTCCGGCGAGGCCAGAACGGCCACAATTCCGATCGGTTGCTCTGGGCGGATGGGACTTGTGGTGGCCGTGGGCGTGTCCAAGAATTGTCGTACGAGTGAGACATCGCCCGTCTTTAATAGGAAATCCGCCGTGTCCGGAAGTATGATCAACTCAAGAGCGAGACGGTGAACCACCGAATTCCTGCTTGCTCTCAAGATGATTCTCAAAGAGCCACCGGTTTGGACTTCCTCCTTAACAACGGCTCCTACCGATGCCGGAAGAAGCGATGCCCCCAATCGCCGCCCGTATTCGGTGGCTTTTACGTCACTCAGCTGATTGATGTCCACTGTAACGAAACTGAGAAAGTCCCCCTGGATCAGCTCCTTCGCGTGATTGCCGGCCGGCACGATGACTAGAGCGCTGACTGAATGGGGCACCTCCTCCCCGTCGAATGTCACTACGAGCTCGCGCATCGCTTTGCTTGTCGCGCCCACCTAGCGATGTTGAGAAGAAAAGGGGACGAGCCCGACATTAACCCCGGTCACCGAGGCTCGCGCTGTGAACTATTTCACACGTGCCACGACAACCGACCGCGATGTCCGCATCGCCGAGAACTAGCGGGGTCGGCGACTGAGGCACACGTCGGCTCTGGCGTGACTGGCGCGCGGTGGAACTAGCGCGCATGCTGGAGAGCAACTTGGCCACTGCGAGTGTGCTTGGGCCTTTCTTGCCTCGGCACGCGCCTTGCTTCTCCCCGACTCCGAGGGAGAAAGCCATGCCTTCACTCATGCGCGAATCCGAGGTCTCCGCGCGACTGGGGCTCAGTGTGCGGACGTTGCAGAAGTGGCGGCTCGAGGGCAGAGGCCCGCGATTCGTGAAGCTCGGAAACGCGGTTCGATACGACCCGGGCGATCTCGACGCGTTCGTGCGCGAGGGAGCGCGCAGCTCGACGTCGCATCCCGTGCGCGTGGATCGCTCGCTTCGCTCCGCGTCGTAGGATGCGCCCGGCTCGTTGCATCACCCTTGCTTGCGCTGGTGTGCTCGCGCTTGCGACCGCGGCGACGCCGTCGTGCCGCTGGGTCCGGTTCAATTGGACATCGTCGATGCCCATCGGTCTCTACTGGCCGGGACCTCCCAGCCTTCGCCGTGGAGCGCTCGCACTCGTGTGCCTCCCCGGCGCGATTTCGGCACGAGGCCGCGCGCGGGGATACCTGCCTGCGGGACGCTGCGCGTCGGGCACAAGCCCGGTCGGGAAGCAGATTGCAGCGATCGCCGGCGATGAGGTCGAACTCCACGAGGCCAGCTTGGTCGTGAATGGCGAGATTCTCGCGACCAGTCGGCTTCGCAGCCGTGACTCGCTCGATCGTCCGCTCCGTCATGAACAGCTCGGAGCACGGCGAGTCGACGCCGGTGAGATCTGGCTGCTCGGCATCGACGACAATCGAAGCTGGGACAGCCGGTACTTCGGTCCGGTGCCTGAGTCCTCCGTCATCGCATCGCTGCGCCCAATAGCGACGTTCGCTTTGGGCCAGCCATGACGACGCGGCGGGGCGTCGAGCCGGGAGGAGTTCGCCCGGAGTCGAGTCGCCACCGAGGCGACGCGGTCCTCGCCGGCACTGCTTCGAGGCGACAGAAAGCGCTGGAGAACGCCGCAATCCGCCAAAACACGACGGAGCGCGAACCGTCCGCTCGCGCGCGCCCGGCGCGAATCCGCCGCGACGAGAGCCGCCTTCGCTTGCCGCGCGCGCTTCGTCGAGTGCCGTCGGGCGCAGGAGGTCGCGCCGCGTCGCTGTCACCGCTGGCGTCGCCCTTCTTGCAGCGCAGCCTCGTGAAGGTGTCTTTCCTGCGCGCTCGGCGAGACGGCGGATTCCGAGCGTATGGGCACTACCTCACGCGGAAGGGCGGCCAGCGAGAGCGCGAGAAGGGAATTGGGTTCGATGCATCGGGGGAGACCGCGCTGCCGACCCGCTTCGACACGTGGCAGCTCGAAGGCGATCCCCGCCTCTGGAAGATCGTCGTGTCGCCGGAAGCGGGTGCGCGGGTCGATCTGCGCGCTCACGCGAGCGAGCTGGTTCGCGCGATCGAAAAGGATCTCGGAGTCGATCTCGACTGGGCAGCAATCGACCACCACGACACATCGCACCCGCACGTGCACATCGTCGTGCGCGGCGTCGATCGCAATGGCCGAGAGCTGCGCGTGCCGCGCAGCTACATCCGCCAAGGAATTAGGGCGCGGAGCCAGGAGCTGCTGACGAGGACGCTCGGCTTGCGGAACGAGCGCGATCGCTTCGTCGGCCGCGAGCATGCTTTGAACGCGCCGCGCGTCACTGAGATCGACCGCGAGTTGCTCCGCCGCGCCGGACCGGACGGGCGCGTCGCGCCACGAACCGGCGGAGATGGCGAACTGGCTGTCGCGCGAGCGAGGCAGGAGCGCGCGAGGCTCGAGTACTTGCGTTCGCTCGGGCTCGCTACGGAGTCGCCCGACGGATGGCAACTCGACGCCTCGCTCGAGACGAACCTGAGGTCGCTTCAGATCGCGGGCGACGTCCAGAAGAGCCTGTGGCGTGGAGGCGTGGGCACGACCGACGCGAGTGCGCGATCGGTCGTCACAGAGCTCGAGCCGAATCAACAACTCCGCGGCCGCATCGCCGGCGCCGGGAGCGCCGACGCCGCCACGGCGTTCATCGTCCTCGAAGGCACGGACGGCCAGCGCCATGTAATCCGCCGCGACGGCGCCCTCTCCGCTGCGTACGGCCACCGGCTTCTCGCGCCGGGCACGATCGTGACGATCCGCCGTTCAGTGGACGGAGTGATGTCCGTCCTCACGCACGGCCGGCTCGGCGATCTCAAGCGTGTCGACGCGACCGCGACGGCGCTCGATCTCGACGCGCTCGACTGGATCCGAAGCGAGCAGCCCGCTCGCGCAGTAGGCGCGCGTCCGCGCGGCTTTGCGGCGCGCTGGTGGAGCGCGGTGCGCGAGCGCGTTCCGGCGCTCGAGCGCTCCGGGCTCGTCCTTCGGCAACGAGAACACCAACACGAACGGCTGATCGTTCGTACCGACGCGGAGCGCCATGTGGAACGCCGATCGAACGAGCGCGAGCACTCGCGCGTGAAGCTCGAACAGGTCGAGTCGCGATTCGGAAAACCCGTCGCAGAAGCCGGAGCCTCCTCATCTCGAAGCTACGAGGGGCGCGTCCTCGCTTACGCAGTCGACGAGCACGACGCGCTCCACGTCGTGCTCGACACGGGTCGCCACGCGGCCGTGGTGCCGGTCGCGGACCGATCCGTCCCGATCGGCAACCGCGCCCGTGCACACGCTCGTGCTCAAGACGACGACCAGCGGCGACGAGTGGCGTGGACGCTCGACGACCTGGAACGCAAGCGCGACCTCTCACGCGGCAGATGACCCGCTCAGCGGCACGCGCCCCCTTTCCCTCCCCCCGCGATGGCCGGACTCCGCGCTTGGAGTCCACTTCGTGCAGCGCAGACCGAATCTCTATCGCCTCCCGAACGGGAGTGAACGCAACACGGCGGCTGGCGTCTTCGTCGGCTCGCTCCTCGGAATCCTGGCAAGCCTTCTCGCCGTCCTCTGGCTGACGACGCAGTGGGCCGCGTGGCGCTTCGGCTTCCAGCCGGCGCTCGGTGCACCTCTGGTGGCGCTCTCGCCACGCGTAGCGGCGTTCGTCGCACTGGCAGCTCTTGTGCTCACCGCGGTCGCAGTTGTCCTCGCGATGAACGCGCGGACGCGGCCGCTCTCTGCGCCGACGGGTGCAGCTGCACTGGCCTCTCTCGTCGCCGCGCTCGCCCCGATCTATGCCCCGTGGGACTTCTTCCTATGGGAGCTCCGCTTCTCCGCGAGCCCGGAATCGAGCGCCGTATTTCGCACCGGCCATTGGCTGATCGGCGTCCCCGCGCACTTCGTCTTCGTCGTCGGCGTCGCGATCGCCGTCCGCCGGGCACGCCGACTTGGCGGGCGCAGCGACCTCCACGGATCGGCGCGTTGGGCCTGCGATCGCGAGGTGGAGGCCGCGGGGTTATTGGGCCGCGCGGGGATCTACGTCGGACTTTGGCAGCGCGGAAAGCAGCTCCTTCCGCTCCGCCACTCCGGCCCGCAGCACGTGCTCGGCTTCGCGCCCTCGCGATCGGGCAAAGGCGTGGGCTGGGTGATCCCGACGCTCCTCACCTGGCCGCACTCCGTGCTCGTGAACGACGTGAAGGGTGAGAACTGGGCACTCACGGCAGGCTTCCGAGGGCGCGAGCTCGGCAGCCGCTGCCTCCGCTTCGACCCCACCTGCTCCGATGAGAGCGCCGCACGATACAACCCGCTCCTCGAGGTGCGTCGCGGGCCCTTCGAGGTGCGCGACGTCCAGACGATCGCCGACATGCTCGTCGATCCGGACGGCAACGGCGCGAAGGATCACTGGGACCTCACGGCCCAGGAACTGCTCGCCGGCACGATGCTTCACGTGCTCTACGCGCATCCGGAGAAGAGCCTGCGCGGTTGCCTCGACTACCTCACCGACCCCGCCAGAACCGCAGTGGAAACACTCGAACGGATGGTCGTCGCAGTGCATGACGCAGACCTGTCGCGCGGGTGGCGCGAGCCGGGCAGCGGTAGGCCGACTCCGACGCATCCCGCAGTCGCGCGCGCCGCGCGCTCTCTCCTCAACAAATCGGAGAACGAGCGCTCGAGCGTGCTCTCGTCGGCGACGAAGTTCCTGAGTCTCTTCCACGACGACGTCGTCGCGGCGAACACTTCCGGGTGCGACTTCCGCATCAGCGACCTCGTAGGGCACGCGCGACCGGTGAGCCTTTATCTCACCGTGCCGCCGTCCGATCTCTCGCGAACGCGCTCGCTGATCCGCCTGCTCATTCAGCAGATCGGCCGCCGACTCACCGAGGAGCTGCACGTCGAGCCTCACGAAGCCGGGGTGCCGCGGCGACGCCGGCTGCTCCTCCTGATGGACGAGTTCCCGACGCTCGGCCGTCTCGACTTCTTCCAAACCCAGCTCAGCTACCTGCCCGGCTACGGGATCCAGGCGTTTCTAGTCGTGCAGGATCTCTCGCAGCTCTATGCCGCTTACGGGCGCGACGAGAGCATCGTTTCCAACTGCCACGTGCGCGTCGCCTTCGCACCGAATCGCGTCGAGACCGCACGGCTCCTGAGCGACATGGCGGGCGCAATGACCGTGCACAAGGAGAGCCGCACCTACACCGGGAACCGCCTCAATCCCGTGCTCATGCACGTCCTCGCCTCGGAGCAGGAATCGCACCGGCCGCTGCTGACCCCGGACGAGGCAATGCGCCTGCCAGAGGATGCTGCGCTCGTGTTCGCGGCCGGCACGCGCCCCATCCTCGCGACGAAGCTTCGCTACTTCGAGAACGCGGAGCTTGCACAGCGGTCAGCGATTCCGGCGCCACGGGAGTCCGATC
>Ga0187894_10000137_pt1 | contig 93113 bp, 73 predicted proteins | sample GBC1701081metaG_FD_136650 | JGI IMG/M metagenome (GOLD analysis project Ga0187894, IMG submission 136650) | White microbial mat communities from a lava cave in the Kipuka Kanohina Cave System on the Island of Hawaii, USA - GBC170108-1 metaG ...
CGCTTGCTTGATTTCGACAAGCTGCGCCGATTGCGAAGCAAAGTTGATGCTCTTGTGACGGATAGCCCAGGCATCGCGGCGTTCCTGCAAAGCGGCGTTGTACAGTTCACAACAAAAGCCAAGGGTTTGCTCCAAAAGCGCCATCTGCGCTTTGCTTGGATAGAGTTTGAAGCGGTAGGTTTTCACTCTTGTCAGTATAGCATAAACAGGTGTTATTTCAATAACTTAATCGCCTTGCGGCGAGGCGAAATACAGCCCCCTTGCTTCATCAAGGGGCTTTCTTTCGCAGTTCGGTAAAAATCTTTCGCAGGAATCTGCCGGTATGAGATTTCCCATTGGCAGCAATCTCTTCGGGTGTGCCTTCGGCAACGATATAGCCGCCTTCGTAACCGCCTTCCGGTCCGAGGTCAATTACCCAATCGGCGCTTTTAATCACGTCAAGATTATGCTCGATAATAATGATGGAGCCGCCCGCTTCAATCAATTGCCGGAATGCCGCCAGCAGTTTGTTTATATCGTCGAAGTGTAAGCCCGTCGTCGGTTCATCGAAGATATAGAGCATTCGCCCGGTTTCACGCTTCGACAAATACGATGCCAGCTTGACGCGCTGCGCTTCGCCGCCCGATAGCGTGGTCGCCGATTGCCCCAATCGTAAATAACCCAAGCCGACATCATCCAATACTTGTAACTTCGTAGCCAGACGATTGACGTGCGAAAAGAACAATAGCGCCTCGCGCACCGTCATATTCAATACATCATCAATTGACCTGCCTTTGTACTTCACATCGAGAAGCGCCTGTTTGAAGCGTTTGCCTTTGCACTCTTCGCAAACCAATTCGACATCGGCAAGGAATTGCATCTCCTTAATCTCAACGCCGTTGCCTTCGCAGCGTTCGCAGCGTCCGCCCGGTACATTGAAGCTGAACATCGAAGCGTCAAAGCCATGCGCCTGCGCCTCGCGGGTCTGCGCGAAGAGTTCCCGAATCACGTCATAAGCCTTGATGTAGGTAATCGGATTGGAACGCGGCGTGCGCCCGATGGGCGACTGGTCTACCATGACGACATCGCTGATAAATTTGCCGCCGTTCAATTCCGCAAATGCGCCGATGTGACCCGCCCACTCGCCGCGCTGTTTTTTGAGTCCGGCGTAAATAATATCGTGAACCAGCGTTGATTTACCGGAACCGGATACGCCGGTTATGCAGGTCATTGTGCCGAGTGGAATATCTACGTCAATGCCTTTGAGGTTGTGTTCACGGGCGCCGCGAATTTGTAAGGTCTGTTTAGTATTGAAGAGTCGGCGCTGACGCGGCAATTTAATCTGCAAATCGCCGCGCAGGTATTTGCCCGTAAGCGAACCGTTGCCGCGAATCAGTTGTTCCGGCGAGCCTTGAAAAACAACATCGCCGCCGAGTTCGCCTGCGCCCGGTCCGATGTCAATGATGCGGTCTGCCGCCATCATCATCTCCGGTTCGTGTTCGACGACCAGAACCGTATTGCCGATGTCGCGCAGATTTTCGAGAATGCGAATCAGACGCTCACTGTCGCGGGGATGCAGTCCGATGGACGGCTCATCAAGAACATACAATGCGCCGACCAGAGCCGCGCCCAGGTTGGTCGCCAGTTGGATGCGTTGCGCTTCGCCGCCCGATAGCGTGGAAGCCAATCGCTCCAGCGTCAGATACTCAAGCCCGACATTGATGAGAAATTTCAGGCGCGAGCGAATCTCAAACAGCAAGCGTTCGGCAATCTCATTCTCTTCTTCGGTCAGGGTTACTTGATTAAAGAAGTCGGTGGCTTCGGCTGCCGTCATAGCGCAGATTTCCGGCAATGATTTTTCGCCGACACGGACGATTCGCGCTTCGAGTCTGAGTCTCCCGCCGTTACATTCCGGGCAGCGCGTATAGCCGCGATACTTAGAGAGAAACACCCGGACGTGCAGTTTGTACTTTTTGGTTTCGAGCCAATCGAATAAACCTTTTACGCCGTCAAAGCCAGCGCCGCCCATCAGGATTTTGTTTTGCTGCTCTTTGGTCAGTAACCGATATGGCACATTAGTCGGGATGCCTTGCTGCTTGGAGAAATTGATTAACTCTTTCTGCGCCCAGTTGTATTGCGGCTTCATGAACGGTTCAACCGCGCCTTGAGATAATGTCAATTCCGGGTTTGGTACAACCAAATCGTAATCCAGTCCGACGGTATTGCCGAAGCCCTGACAGACCGGGCAAGCGCCGAAGGGATTGTTGAAACTGAAGAGACGCGGCTCCGGCTGCATATACTGAATGCCGCAGCGTTTACAGGCGAAGGCTTCCGAAAAATTCAATCGCACCGGCGCATCGCCGACGGTTTCAATAACTGTCCGCCCGTGTCCATCCTGGTAACAGGTCTCTATCGAATCCACCAGACGAGCGCGAATATCGTCACGCACGATGAGACGATCTACCAACACGAAGGTATTATCGAAATTGCTGTCTTCGTAACTATCGGGCGTTGCCAATTCGATAATCTGCCCGTCCTTGAAGAGTCGCGTAAAGCCGCGCTGCATCAGGCTCATCAAATGGGCTTTGACTTTGGTTGCATCGCTAGCAGTTGATTTTTTGGCAGCGCGTTTCTTCGGTTTGCTGCCTTTTGTCTCTGGATTCGTCTCTTCAAAACCGGCGCTTGCCGGAAACATCACATAGAAGCGTGTGCCTTCCGGCAGTTGCAAAACTTCCGTAGCGATAGATTCCGGCGTATCGCGCAGAATCTCATTACCGCAATTGGCGCAGAAGGTTCTGCCGATGCGGGCATAAAGCAAGCGCAGATAGTCATAGATTTCGGTCTGCGTGGCGACGGTTGAGCGCGGATTGCGGGTTGAATTTTTCTGCCGGATGGAGATCGCCGGACAGATGCCGGTTACTTCGTCCACATCCGGCTTATCCATGCGCTCAAGGAATTGGCGGGCATAAGCCGACAGCGATTCCACGTAACGGCGCTGCCCTTCCGCATAAATGGTATCGAAAGCCAGCGAAGATTTGCCGGAACCACTGACCCCGGTAACGACGGTCAACTTGTTCAACGGCACTTCAACAGTGATGTTTTTCAGATTGTGGACGCGAGCGCCTTTTATTCTGATGACTTCTTCGGACATCGTCTCCTGCTTCTATGGTGGCTCTGTGCCTCAGAGAGCTTTTTTGTGCTGAGGCAAAAAGATAATCATAGCATCTCGCTGAGAGACGAATCAAAGAGACTCTGAAAAGAGTCCGGCATTTGCTCAACATTGCAAGTAAGCAGCGACATCTTTATCCGGCTACTGCTCGAATCGGTTATCTTTGCAGAGGCTTGCGAACCATCAATCCAATGCTTCCAAGCACCAAAAGCCCACCGATTAGCGTTTGTATTGCCAGCTTCTCACCTAAATAGATTGCCCCGATAATGACCGCAATTACCGGCGTTACCACGGCGATCATCATGGCTTTGGTCACGTCAATCTTTCCCAACAAATCGTAGTACAACCAGAACGCCACAATGGAACCAACGATGGCAAGATAAAGAACGCAAATTGTGGCGCTCAGTGTCCAGCGAAAATTTAACGGGTTGCCTTCGCGGATAAAGCCGACGATGCAAAGCGGAATGAGTCCGGCGAACATCTGCCCGAAAACCAGACTTGCCGGATGTGTGTCACGCCCAAAGACTTTGGTTAAAACGCTGGCATAAGCCGCCATGAACGCTCCAACCACAACTGCCAGACTGCCGAGCAACGACAGCGCGCCGCCAAGTTGCAACTGCTCTTTGAAGATTACCGCAACGCCGCCGATACCAAGCACAATAGAAGCGATTTTCCATAACGTAATCTTTTCTTCGGGGACATAAATCCGCGCCAGAATCAAGCCAAACGCCGGAATCGTCGCTTGCAAAACCGCCGCCAGCCCTGACGAAATATGCTGCTCTCCCCAAAACAACAAACCGTAATTAAAGAAGAATTGCAGGATGCCGGAGATAACGATAATCGTCCACAGGCGGCGCGATTTCGGCAGTTCGATCTTTTGCCAGAAGATGATTAGCAGCAGCGCCGCCGAAGCGATGACGAAGCGAATGCCCGCAAAACTTATCGGCGGCAAATCATCCAATCCCACCTTGATAAAAATCCATGTGGTTCCCCAAATCAAACATAACAACAGCCAAATTAAAATCGTATTCATTGCTCAAGATATTTCTCAAAAATCGTTTGCTCACCAACCATTTTTTAGCAACTGAAAGAGCCTTCATCATTTGGCAAGGGCGAGGGCATGGCAATTCCTTGCTTTGGTTTGGCATTTACACTCATCACACCGCTTTATTTAATTTGAGGTCAACAATCATCGGCGTAGCGAAACTTTCCGGTCGTATTGTAATGCAGCCGATGAGCCTCTTTATCTTTGTCCTTATCTTGCGAAGTTATCAGCACGACCGAACCGACAATCACGCCTGCGCCGATAAGCATTTGCCCGGTGAACGATTCGCCAGCAATAAGCCAGCCGAGCAAAACGGCAATCACCGGATTGACATAAGCGTAGGTTGCGACCATCGCCGGTTGCGCGTTTTTCAAAAGCCAACTGTAAGCCGTAAAGCCGATAAGCGAGCCGAAAATAACCAGATAAATCAGACCGAACCACGAATTGGTTGAAACTTCCGCGATAGCAAACTTTGACATTTCGCCCGCAACCAGACTGACGAAAAGCAAAACCAAGCCGCCCGAAAGCATTTGCATTCCCGGCGTTTGAAGCGAAGATTTCGGAATGGGCGCACGAAGTCCGTAAATCGAGCCGGCTGCCCACGACAACGCCGCGATCATAACAGCTATCGCGCCGAAAAACTGCATCGAACCCGCGTCTGCCGAATGGTTTGTCGTTTGTCCGTTAATCAACAGCCAAACGCCGAGAAAGCCGATTGCCAAACCGAGCGCGACTTTCAGATTCGGGCGCGGTTTTTTCAGCCACAACCAGCTTAAAAGGACAATCCAAAACAGTTCGGTAGCGACGAGAAGCGCGGCAAGACTCGACGAAATATAATGTTGGGCGAAAACCACACCGCCATTTCCCCCTAAAAGCAGAAGCGTCCCGACAATAAAACTCGTCTTCCAATGCGCCGCTTTGGGCTTTTCATAATCTTTGGAAAATCGCGCCCAAGTCATCAAAAGCGCCCCCGCAAAAACAAATCTCGCACCCGCCATCAGAAATGGCGGCAAGGTTTCAATGGCGTATTTGATTGCCAGATAAGTCGAACCCCAAAAGATATAAACTGCTGCAAACGCCGCAATTAAAAGGGCAAAATTTCGTTTTGTATTAAATTTTATAACTTGCGTATTCATCTCAAAGCCCTTGTTTTTCTGAATCTCGCTCGCCTTTTTCGCGCCGTTTCGGTTTCGCGGGAAGGTCTTCTTCCGGCGTTTGCTCAATTGGCAGAGCAGTCGTTTCTTTAATGGTTTGCAAAACAATCGTCGTTTTGGTGTCCGCCACATTCGGCACGTTTTTTAATCTTTCGCGCAAAAGCCGCGATAAATGTTCCGTGTTTTTAACCCGCACCTTGAGCAAATAAGAATCTTCGCCCGCAACGTCATGAACTTCCAAAACTTCAGGAATTTCCGCTAAGAATTTGTCCGTTTCACTGCAACATTCGTGGGTGCGAACTGCCACAAACGCCGTCAAACCGAAGCCGACGGCAGCCGCGTTAATCTCCGTTGCGTAGCCGCGAATCACGCCGCGCTCTTCCAATTTCTTCACTCTTTCCAAAACAGCCGACGGCGCAAGCCCGACTTGTCGGGCGATTTCCGCATTGGTGATTCGCGCATCTTTCTGAATAATGTTCAGTATTTTTCTGTCAATATTATTTATTATTCTTGAATAATCCATTTTTACAGAATAATCGTCGGTAATGAATTTGTCAAGCTATCTTTAACTCGACTTTATCTATTTTTCAGAGGCGGAATAACTTGGGTTAAAAGCCCTTTAGATACAAGCTCAGAATGTAACCAACTTTGAGGGGTAATAACTATTCGCGGACCATCCGGCGCGGACGGCGCATGAGTTCGCCGCCGCAGTTCGGGCAAGTCGCCTTCATCTCGCTTGTGCAAGTCGCACAGAAGGTACATTCGTAGCTACAGATGTAGGCTTCGCCGGAGGCGGCAAGCGCCGCCGCGCACTTCTCGCAAGTCGTTCGCATCTCTAACGCCATAGGTTTACTTCTCTCTTTCTTTGAGATTCATTGAAAAATAATGCGCTTCCAAAATCATGCCTTTTCTCAAGTAAAAACGGTGCGCGTCATGTCGGCTGACACGAGAAACCAGTCGAACTTGCTGGCAATCGTTTTCTCTGGCGTAAGCGACGAGCCAATCGAACAACTCACCGCCGTAACCTTTAGACCGCTCGCTGCTTTTCGCCACGAGGTCTTCGATTTCGAGATATTTGCCGCCCGCCAACCATTCGGAAATTCGCAGTCCGGCGACGGCTTTAACCTCCCGGTCAAACAGATAAGCCAGCCGGAAACCGGCTATCTCTGACAGCCTTTTCACCATCGGCAGAAATTCGTGCGGCTGAATATGCGGGCGCAATTCTGCCATCACTGGATAACAACTCATGATTTCGTCATCTGTCTCAGCGAATTTTATCTCTTTCACAAAGCCCCCAGCCTCTTCTCAAGCAACGGATAATACTTCTCTTCGACGATCTTCAAATGATGAATTTGATGCCCGATGATGGTGAAGCCCATTGCCAGAACGGAAAGTTCATACTGCCAGTTGATGCCGGTATTCAAGAGCGTCTCATCATCAAAACCCTCGAACATCGCTTTCGTCGAAAGGCGAAGGCTCTTTAATTCGTCAAGCAAACTATCTATTGAGCGTTGGTCGGCGTGCATATTCGCGGCGAGCAAATTGCCGTCAACGCCTTGCGGCACAGAACCTTCTTTGCGGGCAAAGAGCAATGTGCGAAATGACAAGATGTGTTCCCAGTCAATAAGGTGCTGCAAGTTTTCCTTAACTGTCCATTTGTCGGGCGCATAGCGTTTGCCTTCGAGATTTGCCAGTAGATTTCTATCCAGTTCGTCTAATTGTTTGAGGCTGTCGTCGAATGCCTGTGACAGTTCAACGTCAGCGACTTGATTGATGTATCGCTCGAAATACTCCGGCATCGGGGTAATGTCTGATCTTTTCATAACTCCCTTCACTTTCATTTACCCAAAGTCTTTTTTCAAACCGGCTTATGATGCCAATGGTTTATCGCCTCTCAAATGTCATGTACCAATTCCATTCCCACGTCTTGCCATCATCGGCGGAAAATGCCTGACTCCAGACGGGAACCTCCGCGTTGCTCGCATCCCATTTGAATTGCACAATAATCGGCTTTCCTTCAAAAACATCTCTGGCATAAAACTCGCCAATCTTACCGTCAAAAGAGCCGATTTGCGGCACATCCAGAACGACAACATTACTGTCTGCCCAATAGATGCTCCATAGTCTGGTCTGCGGATTGAACAGCCGCAACGTCATTCCTTCAAACGGCAGGCCGTCGAAACTGGTTTTGAAAGAATCAGTATTGCCGAAGCCGTTAAGGATTTTTCGGCATTCGCCTAAGGCTTCAAACTCCGTCCAATCATTGCAATTGGCAAGCCGTCTTTGCAGTTTTCGGTTATGAATTTTCCAACATCCGACGAAGAAATCGAAATCGTCGGGTGATGAATTTGCTGAAGCGACAATGTGTAAATCGCCGTTCGTGTAACTAGCATTTTCCATGTGGCTTAGCCCCTAGTTTCTTTATTCGTTGCATCATGTCATCTATTAGATGACATATCATTTGTGATACATTTTACGGGAAATTGGTGTCCACACAAGAGCCAATTCTATACAAAACCTCCAGACCAATTTAGGATCAGAGAAGGAGATTGCGCCCGCCAAAGCCGGAATGCACCTAAGCGGCTGGCTTCCCCATGAAGTGAATGACCGAGCGGTTGCGCGGCAAGCCTTGAATGAGAATTTGCGAATCGCCGCAATTTCAGAGGCGGTTTGAAGAATCGGCAAATGAGTTGTGTTACATTCAGCAACAAAAAGAGTTTGTAAATGTCTTGGCGTATCTGCGCGAAATTTAGCTAACTCTGATTTACTCTACACTTTATAGGGATTTTCCAGCCGCTTTTCAGTTTATTATAAAATTAAAAACTGCGCGGCGGACTCTTTCTTGGCTATACCGCTTTCAATGAAAAGCAAATTAAGCAAGGCGTGAAAAAACTGACACGCATCCTAAATCGGTAATACAAAATAAGCAAGGTATTCGGTAGCAGTACGTCAGATGATTAGCTATGGGAATATACAAGGACTGAGAATCATTGGCAAGCATCTGTCCACCAATCGTTATTAGCATCCCAGTTTGGTGGATGATAACGAGCACGCTGTTGAATTTTCAGTAGAATCATTTTCAGTTGTTCACCCGATATGCCTGTTCTTTCTGCCCATTGTCGGATTAGTTGAGAGGTACATTTAAGGGAATCTTCACTGCCTGTCGCCTCTCTATATAAGCGTCTTGCCTTCTTCTCGTCAGTTACCAGTTCAAAATTTCGATTTATCGCAATGGCTAATGTCATTGCCTCTCCATCATCAAGCTGGCTCGCAAAATTAACATACAGTTGCTCTTCATCTGGGGTTTCCAATTGACACAAAGTTAATACGCCATTGTCAACCAATAATGTTAAATCAATCTTTTCCTTATCCGCAGTCGGGTTATCTGCCCTCAAATAGAGACTTTCTTCTTGAACTGCTGTACAAATAAGAAATTGCTCTCCTGCCATACTCAAAATGCTTTCAATTTCCCCACTTGCCAGTAGATTTATTAAGGTGCAGGTATCTATAACAAGTATGCGCTTTTTCGTCATTAAACGGCGCTACCTCCCCACTATTGCCTGATTGAGATTTAAATCAAGACTAGCATAACCGCCTTCCACCTCCTGATTTAAAAGATGAGTCACCTCATCAACTGTAATTCGAGCAGTTACCCGATCAACACGCAATATTTTCGCTAATTGACCTTCACTCAACTGACCATCCATAAATGCGGTTACTGCTAAATATACAAAGCGACGAGGTAGCGCATCTTTGAGAGGAGGGTCAGTATCTATACCTAACATCGCCTGTGCCTTTCGCGGCTTAAATCCTTGTGCTGATAATGAATCCCAAGTTCCGGTTCGGAGTCGGTGTAGTTTTTCCAATCTTATAATAAGAGCCTGCACTGACACCTGATATAGATCAGCTAAAGTGCATATTTGGCTAAGCGTGATGCTTGCACTTGGGCTTTCTCTATTTAGCTCCGTGAAACGGCGATTCAGCCCCGTAGCTGGCATAAGAAAATTCTCGGCAAAGCTATCAGCCAACCTCTCGTTAAAAGACAGTTTCTTCTTTTCCGTCAAGAAAGTAATTTCAGCTTGATAACGATTTGTTAAGAAATGCCCATATTCGTGGGCAAGTGACCAATTGCGTCTATCTCTTGGATGTTTTGCATTAATACCTATGCAGCCTCCTAGTACATCATTATACGCAAAGACCCCTGAGACTTTTGACGACATAAAAAAGTAGAAAATGCGAATTCCCAAATCATTTTCCAATCTTTCTCTCAAATTAGAAATAGGACCGTCCCCTATACCTAAACGATTTCTTTCCGCCGTTGCAATCTCTTCCGCTGCTTGCTCCGCAGTAAGACCAGTAAAGTTATATGGTGGGGGGAAGGATTTACTACTAGATATTCCACACAATTGCTCTAGTTCTATATAATCTTCAGCCCGTTGCTGTAGATCAATGGCAATACTTTCAAGCTCACTGTCTTTTGCTAACTCTTTGCCCCATCCATGTCGAAATTGAGGGACAAATCCCTCCGTAATAATTGACCGGCTGACAAATTCAGAGACTTGGCGACCATATAGATGTGCTAAGGTAATAAGTTCATGCGGAGAAAGACGGCGTTCCCCTTTTTCAATCGCAACAAGAGTCGTACGTGCAATATCCATCTCATCAGCGACTTCTTGTTGAGTGAATCCTCTGTCTTTCCGAGCGTTACCTAGCCTGCCGCCAAGCACTTTAGGGTCAATGTTCTCAAGAATATTGTCCATTTTTATTTTCACCACAGATTCGGTCAATGTCATTAGGCGGCTTTCGCATTTAGATTTAGTCTGCAACGAGCAGAAAAATTTCTCCACTCGCTTACATACTCCTCGTATAATTGTAAAATTGATTTTCGTAGCTCTTCAACATGGCTTTCTTTGTATAAGCTTAGTTCAGCTACTAGCCTCTCTAGCATGGGAAATTCAATCGCTAAATTCCGCCACTTATCTATTCCGGCCAGCCTCCGAGACAGCTTTTGATATTGCCATTCCATAGCTTTCAGATTCCTTAATTGCCTATCTGAAACCTTAGAATCTACAGATAATAAATCGACGATATACATATCTCCATCATCTAGCTCAGAATGTCCTCCCACCTCCAGCGAAAGGCGTCTTAATAAACATGAAGTACACCATCCGCACTGTGGCTTTCCGGCAGTTCTTACAGGAAACCCGTCGCAGGAAAAAGTGAGAGGCAAAAGATTTGCTAGAGAGTGCACAGCTTGGTGTTTACACATTTCGCCCTTCGTCTGGAACAGAAACGGGTTCATAATCTGAAAAGGCTTCTCCGTAATCCGATATAGCAAGCTTTCTACGCGTAGTAGAAACAAGGGATTAGTAGCACGGGAATTCATTGCTCCATTTTGGCTTGCGTTATACGGTAAATTAATCGCGCCAATTCCATTTTCGTAAAGGTGAAGTCTGTTTAGTCCGGCTTTAAGTGCCATTATTACACCTAAAATAAGAAATAGAAAACCGCGAGTCCGCTGCGAAGACTCTTCTTTTAATGCCCTTTCTTTATCCCACATGATACCAAAAGGTACTACGATGTGGTGTATTTCGCTGGGTGAAAGTTTCCTGATAGCTCTAACTTGCTTTTTTTGAGATGCTCGCTGCCTCTGGTTAGTAGAACCTGAAACAAGTACAAAAGAATGATCTTGAAAATTAGATACTTCCTGTACAGCCCCCGCAAATGAATCAAGTCCACCGCTATAAAGAGCGACTTTCGCAGGTAATTGGGGTGGGGGAAAAAGGGATATTTGAATTCTATTTGGTAGCTCCGGTTTTTCAAAGGCTGAAAATTCAAAGTTCCAGTTGTCATCAGTTAAGAACTGAAGCAGCCCTAATAGATCACCCTTTACCCCTGATGATGACCAAACTTCTGGAACTCGTACTGCCATCTTCAACCTGAAAATTCTGTTCCACTGAAAGGAGCTTGATTCCTTTTTATTGTGACGGAGAGTTAAGCGATCAGCCACATAACAGGCTAGGGCTATATCTAATAGGTCAGCCTGCAAGGGGTTAAGAGACTCCCTAAAAGGAGTGAGAATCTCCCTAGCATCAAGAAAAAACCTAATAGCCGAAATGCCACCGCTTTGACTCCTCTTATGTAAGACGTTCCCTTGAGAGAAATCAAGCCGATGCTCATTCTGAAATTTCAGAGGTATCTTTTGACTCGTCATTGTTTAGCTCCTATCGCTTGCAATCAATACTTTCAATTCTTGATTTAGAGCATTGAGATCCATTCTCATACGCGGAGTTAGTTTCTTTGGTGCTCTAACAGAAATCTGCTTCTCAGATCGAATGATATTTACGAGCATCTCTCTAGCAGGTTTAGCTAATTTTTCTTTTAGATTTTGTTCCCAAGCCTCTTGCTCTTCAATTGAATGTTTGCGAGTCTCCATAATCCCGTCCCTGATGCGAGATAGAAACCGAGTATCAATAATTTTCTCAACAGTTGCTTCCGCTATCCTATCAATTACCTGTTCCCTAGAAACCTCATTGCAAGACTCTCTGAATTCTAAAAACACACTTTCAGCAGTAGTTTTTAACCCATACACTAAATCAAGCTTTCCAGTATCGCTCAATGAATCTAGGTTCCGAGAAAGCTGAAGGTATGCTAAATCTTTATACAATGGTAAGCCTGTTGCTTTGGCTTTAGCTTCTATACCCAATCCTTCAAAAATTGATTTTCTCATAGTTTGTAGGAAGGTGCTTGAATCTTGTAAGTCATCACGTAGAGCCGCAGAGCAGGCGCTCATTAAATTATCAATGATCAAATCTATTGAATCGCTAGTACCACTTAGCCTATAGGCTCTTCTCCAGCCTTTACCGTAAAGACGCCGTTCAAATTTATCGCCATCTGGCATAACTACCTCCTACAATGCCTCGAAAGAGTGAGACTATTTCTATTGCTCAATCGTGGAGCATTTATCTCAAGATACACTTCTTGCTTGACAATGTCAACAAAATTTTTGAATTTCTTAAGAAAATGTCATTAAATAAAATGCTTTCCTCACATCTGAATAAATAAAAAGACTTAATTCAATAATTCACCTTGACAATGAGCCTACAGAACACTAGCCAAGGGCAAGCAGAACTATGAATTACAAGAATTGGTTTTTAGATTCTAAGCATTGAAGGATAATTTGGGGATTTTCTTTTCACTTGAGAAAATCGAATAAGATTATCAATTCCAATCCATATTTGAGGCAGTTTTTCCTTAAAAAATAAGGCAATTCTAGCGAAAAAATCTCTCGAACATGATTAGCCTACTCTGCGCCGGTTGGGTAGAGCGATTCGATTAGGCTGCTGTATTTCTCCTCCACTACTTTGCGGCGCACTTTGAGAGTTGCTGTCAGTTCGCCGCCGTCAATGGTAAAATCCTGTGGCAATAAGGCAATGCGTTTGACCTTTTCGTAATCGGCAAGTCCGGCGGTCAACTGATTGACTTCTTTCTTGATTAAATCAACCACCCGACGATCAGCGATTAACGCTTCGCGGTCTTTGGTATCAATGCCCTGCTCTTTGGCAAAGTCGCGCAGGCGTTCAAAGTCCGGGACAATCAATGCCGCAACATATTTGCGCTTATCGCCTATCACAATAGACTGCTCGATATATTCGCTCTGTGTCAGCAAGCCTTCGAGCATCTGCGGCGCGACATATTTGCCCGATGAGGTTTTAATCAAATCCTTTTTGCGGTCGGTGATGTAGAGGAAACCGTCTTTATCAATCTTGCCGACATCGCCGGTCTTGAACCATCGTTCACTCTCCGAACCTTCGGTAAAGACCGAAGCCGTTTCTTCCGGTTTATTGAAATAGCCCTGAAAGACCAGATCGCCGCGCACCAGAATCTCGCCGTCTTCCGCGAGTTTCACTTCGACACCGGGAAGCGGCGGTCCCACCGCACCGATGCGATTCTTCTCCATTGTATTGACTGCAATAACCGGCGAGGTTTCGGTTAAGCCGTACCCTTGCAGTACTGGAATGCCTGCGCCGATGAAGACCTGTGCAATCTCCGGCGACAAGGCAGCGCCACCCGAAACCAAACGCCCCATGCGCCCGCCTAGCGCCTCGCGGAGTTTTTTGAAGACCAGTTTATCGGCAAGTTTGCGTTGTACCGATAGCGTGATGGGCAAGGACTTATTGGCGGCGATGTAGGGTGCGGAGCGTTTGGCAATGTCCAACGCCCAATCGAAGGTCTTTTTCTTGAAGCCGCCGGAATCGGATGCAGTCTTTTGCATTCGCGCATAGATTTTTTCCATCAAACGCGGAATGGTTGACATTAAGGTTGGGCGCACTTCTTTAATGTCATTGGCTACGGTTTCAATGCCGCCCGCATAGTTAATCTGTACGCCAAAGTACAGGCAAAGATACAGCACGGTGCGTTCAAAGATATGCGACAGTGGCAGGAAAGAGAGCATCAAATCATCTTCTTTCAAGTCAAAGAGTTTTCCGGCGCTCAAGGCATTAAAGACGATATTGGAATGCGTCAGCAACGCGCCTTTCGGTTCGCCCGTGGTTCCCGACGTATAGATAATCGAAGCCAGATCACGCGGGTTGACATCGTTTGAAACGGCATCAAAAAGCCCGCGTTTCTCTTTGAATAATTGCGCTCCGGCTTCTTCTATCTTTTCATAAGGGGTGACATTTTCGCCATTGGAGACGGACTGAAACGGTACTATTCTGAGATCAGGAAATTTTTTGAGGACATCGGCAATTCGGCGCATCTGTTTTGAGTTGGAGATGAACATCAGCTTCGGTTGTGATTCACGCAGGATATATTCAACCTGATTGACCGCTTGTGTCGGATAGATGGGTACATTGATGGCTCCGGTTGCTAAAATCGCATAATCGCTGATTGTCCACATGGGGCTGCTTTCGGCAAGCATAGCGACGCGATCCCATTTGCGAACGCCGGTGTCATAAAGACCAAGCGCCACATTGCGAACGCGCTCGAAGAGTTCTTCGCCGGTGATGCCCGTCCATTTTTTATCCTGTTTGAAGCGCAGAAGCTCTTTTTTCGGGTTCTTCGCGGTTGCTTGTTTGAGGAGTTCAACGAGTGTCTTTGGTTGTGAATCTTGCATGATGATTTTGCCTTGAAAACTTTTTGGGGAAGCGGCGCTATTGTAATCAGGCGAAGGCGTTATGTAAATCAGAATCGAACGTATTTGGCTGACGCCGCCTTTGTAAGAACTCTGTGGGGTAGTCAAAGAAAAACGGGCATTGCCACAAAGGCACAAAGGTTCACTAAGGTTCTTTGTGCGGCTTGGTGTCTTTGTGCCTTTGTGGCAAAAAGGATGGTTCTTCAAACCAGCAGTTGCCTCGTCCTTACATCCAAATAAAAATCTATTGCGTAAGGCATAAGCAGACTTGATAATAATGCTGTATTTCGCTGCCCCTGTAATTTTATTCAAGCCCATACCCGAACAGGGATGGTGTCCACATTTCCTATCTGAGAGTAAAAGAGAATGCTTACGCCTGAGACGATTTTGCAGAATCGCTATCTTGTTATGAACCTGCTGGCGCAAGGTGGCATGGGAGCCGTTTACCAAGCCAAAGATCAGCGACTGGGCAACATCGTCGCTTTGAAAGAGACCTTCTTTAATAGTGATACGCTGTCGAACGCCTTTGAGCGCGAAGCCCGCTTGCTGGCGGATTTGCGCCATACCGCGTTGCCGGTGGTCAGCGATCATTTCAAGGAAGGCGACGGGCAATTTCTCGTCATGCAGTTCATTCCCGGTGACGATCTGGCAGCCTTGCTGGAGCGCGACAAAAAACCGTTTGCCGTCAAAGATGTTCTGCAATGGGCTGACCGCTTGCTTGACGCGCTCGATTATCTGCACACCCACGAACCGCCGATCATTCACCGCGACATTAAACCGCAGAATTTGAAACTGACATCACGCGGCGAAGTTGTATTGCTCGATTTCGGCTTGGCAAAAGGCGCGGCGCACGGCATGACGAGCATCAATTCCAATCAGAGCATTCATGGTTATACGGCTATCTATGCGCCGCTTGAACAGATTCAAGGCGGCGGCACAGAAGCCCGCAGCGATTTATATTCCCTGGCGGCGACGTTCTATCATCTGTTGACAGGCGTTGCGCCTGCCGATGCGCTGACCCGCGCCGAAGCGATTTTAGACGGCAAGCCTGACCCGCTTGTACCGCTTACACGGCTGAATCCGCAGATACCGCCAGCCGTCAATATAGTGCTGCTGCGGGCAATGTCCATGCGCCGCGAACAGCGTTATTTGAATGCGGCTGAGATGCGTCGCGCCTTACAGGAAGCCGCCGGAGTGAGCGCCTCGTTGAACAACTCAGCGCCATCGTTCGCATCGCCAACCGTTCTCGGCGGCACCCCAACCAGACCCAATTTGCAGAGTCAGCAGCCGGTGCCGCCGGTGCAATCAACGCAGGTATTCAGCGCTGCCAAGCCGGTATCGCAAGCCCAAACGCCAACTATTGTCGGCGCAACCACCTTGAAGCGGAATGCCAACTCAGATATGCGCTCGCCGGCGACAAGGTTTCCGGGAACGCAGCCTTACAATTATGACCCTGCATCGCAGAAATCGAGTCCGAATCTCTACATCATCGGCGGGCTGATTTTGCTGGTGGCGACCCTTGCCGTTGTCATTATGACGCGCAAAGGCGCGGATAAAACGGTTGAATATGTGACACTGCCGAATAGTTCCGGCGCGAACAGCAATCCATCAACCACCAACGCTGCCGATGGCAAGACTGACAGCAATGATAGCGGCAGAGATAATGACCGGATGCGCGAAGCAAGCAACAGCGGAACGCCCTCTGTGAACGCTTCGCAACCGAGTAACACAACGCCGCAGCCGGAAAAATCCACAACCGAAACCGCTCAACAACCATCGGTAAGCGAAACACCGCAAACCGCCGCTTCAAAGGAAGCAACGCAAACTTCGGCAGCCAGTGGGTCAAGAACGCCGAGTATGGTAAAGCAAGGCGACGGCAAACTGCCAACCCCAGACCCACCGGCGCAAAGCGCACCCAAACCGGAAGAACCGCGTCCCAGTCCATCATATCCGATGGGTCCGCCGCCACCACCGCCACCACCGCATTACGACCCGCGCCGACCGCCGCCGCCACATCCCGGTCGTCCGCCACATAAATAGAAGTACGCGGCAGCCTCTCTTGTCTGCAAGCGGTAAGCACGTAATACTTACCTTTTCACCACTTCGGGAAGAGAGAGACGATTGCCGATTCTTAGGGTTCAGGATGTTGAAAAAATTTACCAAGGCGGACGTGGCGGCGTTGCCGCGCTCAAAGGCGTCGGCTTTACTGCCGACGCGGGCGACTTTATCGCCTTGATGGGTCCTTCCGGTTGTGGCAAATCTACCCTGCTGCATATTCTCGGCGGCATTGACCGCCCGACTGGCGGCGATATCGAACTCGATGGCGTTCAACTCAGTACGCTCAACGAAGAAGCGATGACCCATGTGCGCCGCAAAAAGATTGGCTTCGTCTTTCAATTCTTCAATCTGTTGCCGACGCTTACAGTAATCGAAAATGTGGCTTTGCCGTTGATGCTTGATGGCACAAGCGAACGACAGGCAAATGTTCGCGCTCAGGAGTTGCTCACCCGCGTCGGTTTAGAAGCGCGAGCGGCGCATTATCCGGCAGAGCTATCGGGCGGCGAAATGCAGCGCACCGCCGTCGCCCGCGCTCTCATCACCAATCCGAAACTCCTACTCGCGGACGAACCGACCGGCAATCTCGATAGTGAAAACGGCAAACAGGTCATGCAATTGCTCGCCGAACTCAACCGCGAATTAAATGTAACCATCATTCTGGCGACCCACTCAGACGAAACCGCAGACTACACGAAGCGAGTGATGCGGATGCGCGATGGCTTGATTGAGCGCATTACTGACAACGGCGCAAAGGATTGAAAAGATGAAAGTATGGCTCAAACTCTTTCAACGCTTCATCCTTCGCGCTCTGAGCCGCGAGAAGTTGCGTTCCGGGTTTACGGCGCTTGGCATCAGCCTCGGCGTCGGCGTCATGATTGCCATTCGCCTCGCTAATCTCAGCGCCCTCGATTCATTCAAAGCTGCGACTGACGCCATTACGGGCGAAACCTCAATTCAAATTAGCGGAACTGCCGGACGCTTTGACGAAACCAAATTACTGGAACTCGGCTGGCTGCGCGACTATGGACAAATCAGCCCGGTGATTGAAGGCTATGGGAAGGCACTGGCGGGGAGTAGAGGAGTAGGGGAGTGGGGGAGTGGGGGAGCAGAAAAGGATTATATAGGTACAACGAGACAACTGCCGGATGTAAAGCCAGACTCTGCTCATCAATCCCCAACCTCCGCAGTTCAAACTCAAGACTCCCCTACTCCCCCACTCCCCCACTCCCCTCCCGCCTTCCGCCCCAATTCTCCTCCACAGACGCTCGGCTCCGGCGAGTTTCTTCACATCCTCGGTGTGGACATTCTGCGCGACCGTTCAATCCGCAAGTATCAACTGCTGCAAACCAACACCGCCAATGAACAGGTGACGACGCGGGACTTTCTACTGTTACTGACAGACCCGGAATCAATTATCATTACGGAAAAATTCGCTCGTAAAGATGGGCTAGAAATTGGCAGCAAACTTTCGCTTATTATCGGCGATACGGCGCACCGCTTCACGATTCGCGGTCTGCTGCGCGATGAAGGACCGGCTCGTACCCTTAACGGCAATTTCGCGTTGATGGATATTGCCGCCGCGCAACTCGCATTCAACCGGCTGGGTTTTCTTGACCGCCTTGATGTAAAGCTAAAAAGCGGCGTCACACCTGAACAAGCGGAAGCGGAAATCACCGCTAAATTGCCAATAGGCTTAACGGTAACGCGCCCTTCTGCGACCTACAATCAAGTCGAGAAGATGATTGCGGCATTTCATTTCAATCTCAATGCTCTCGGTTCCATTGCTCTTTTAGTTGGGCTGTTTTTGATCTACAACACCATTTCGATTTCGGTGCTGTCGCGCCGCGAAGAGGTCGGCACACTTCGCGCTATTGGTACAAATCAGCGGACAATTCTGACGCTCTTTCTTGGCGAAGCGATGCTATTGGCGTTGATTGGTACAATTATCGGCTTAGGCTTGGGGCGATTGATGGCGGCGGCGGCAGTCAAAGCGACGGCGACAACCGTAGATACCTTCTATATCGCCACAGCCGCAACCGAAGCGGCGGCGCGACACACGCTCACCGGATTCGATGTGTTGCTGGCGTTTGCCATTGCCTTGCCGTTGTCGCTTGCCGCTGCCGCCTTGCCCGCGTTGGAAGCCTCGCGGGTGCGCCCCGTTGAAGCGATGCGCGGCGCAGAACGACTGGCAGCGAGTTTCAACCCATCGCGGAAGTACCTGCTCTTTGCCCTTGCACTTCTGGCAATTGGTTATTTGTTCAGCCGCTTCAATGCGGTCAACGGGTTGCCCATCTTCGGTTATCTGTCTGCTATCACACTGATGTTCGGCGGCGCATTCCTGGTGCCACACAGTTTATTACTCGCCTGTCGTTTTGTCAGCAACTTCATCGGTAGCATTGCCCGCCGATTTCAAGTGGAAGCAAAGTTGGCAGGGGCAAATCTGCGCGGCGCGATTCCCCGCGTCTCTATTTCGGTTGCCGCCTTGTCGGTCAGTCTGGCGATGATGGTTTCCATCTCGATTATGATTGGCAGCTTCCGTGATACGGTTTCTTACTGGGTTGACCAATCGCTGGTTGCTGATATTTTTGCCCGCCCGTTGACGCGCAATTCGATAACTGTCGACAGCGAAATTAACGATGAGGCGATTCAGTTGATGCAGGCAGATGCGGCGGTTGATGCAGTTTATACTTACGCTTCGCAACCGCTTACTTATCAGGATAGTTTAATTTCATTAGGTTCGAGCGATTTTTCCATCTTCGCCAAACATGGCAATCTGCTCTTCAAAGCGCCGAACAATGGGCGTGAGGCGATGCTGCAAGCCATCGGACAGGATGCTGTTGTTGTTACGGAGAGTTTTTCCCTGCTCTTCAAAAAAGGCGTCGGCGATAGTATTGAACTACCGACGATTGCCGGTTCGCACACTTTCAAAATCAATGCGGTCTATTATGATTATTCGAGCAATCGCGGTGCAGTGGTGATGGATTATCGCACGCACGACAAGTATTTCAACATCCTTCGCCCAACGAGTCTTTCGGTCTATCTGAAATCGGCAGCCAATGCCGATGAGGTGCGCGACCGCCTTGCCACAAGCGTTGGCAATCGCTTTCAACTCATCATCACCACTAATAAGAATATCAAGGGTGAAGTGGTGCGTATTTTTAACAGCACCTTTGCCATCACTTACGCACTGGAATTGATTGCTATTGTCGTCGCCGGACTGGGAGTAATTTCAACCCTCATTACCCTCATTCTCGAACGTCGCAATGAACTGGCGATGCTTACTTTTCTGGGAGCGAATCGCGCCCAGATTCGCCGCATGATTGTCATTGAAGCCTTATTAATTGGCATTGTCAGCGAAGTTATTGGCGCGTTTATTGGTACGTTGATGTCGCTGGTATTGATTTACGTTATCAATGTGCAGTCCTTCGGTTGGACAATTCAATTCAATTTTCCGGCATTGTTCCTGTTGCAATCGGCAACCTTGATTCTGCTGGTGACGGGGCTTGCAGGGTTGTATCCGGCGACTCGCGCTGCCAGAGTGGAGGCGTTGAATTACGAATGATGAAGCCGAGAATCCTAATCATCATAGCTTTCATTTTGTGCGCCATCGGCGTTTTAGCCTTCGAGCGTCAAGACAGGAAAAGACCCTCAGCAACTGCCAAGAGTATTGAGCAACAAAATACTTCTCCAACAAAAGCTGGCGCTACCCAAGCCGCGTTAAACAGCGAAAAGTTTTCCACCACCGCCGAAGGCTGGCGCGAGGCGACGGCGGGCTATCCCTTCTCGTTTCCGCGTGACCATGCTTCACATCCGCCTTACAAAGTCGAATGGTGGTACTACACGGGTAATCTCGAAACCTCTTCGGGTAGACGTTTCGGCTATCAACTGACATTCTTCAGAACCGGCGTTGCGCTGCAACCGGCAAGCGCCTCACGCTGGGCGGTGCGCGATTTATATATGGCGCATTTTTGCATCTCCGATATTGAGCAAAAGCGATTCTATAGCTTCGAGAAGTTAAATCGCGCCGGGGTCGGATTTGCCGGAGCCGAAGAAAATAGTTATCGCGTCTGGAATGAAGATTGGCAAGCGCGACTAGATGGCAAAGACCATTTGATTACAGCGCGAGATGACGCGGCTGAATTGGAACTCAGATTAACGCCGGAAAAACCGGAAGTCATTCATGGGGAAAATGACATCAGCCAAAAAGGCTCGACTGTCGGCAACGCTTCGCATTACTACTCGCTGACGCGCTTGCGTTCAACGGGACGTATCACTATCGGCGGTGAAACTTTTGAGGTAACGGGACTGAGTTGGATGGATAGAGAATTCAGCAGCAGTTTTCTTGAAGCAGGGCAGGTGGGCTGGGATTGGTTTTCGATTCAACTGGAAGATGGGCGCGATTTGATGATCTATCAATTCCGCCGTTCTGACGGTTCCATAGATATACATTCAAGCGGCACATTGATTGACGCAAGCGGACGCGCCACGCATATCCCTTACAATGAATTTACCCTGCAACCTACGGGCGCGATGTGGCAATCCGACAGCAGCGCAACGTATCCGGTTGAATGGACGATTGATTTGCCTAAATATAATTTGAATTTGAAAGTTGCGGCAGCCTTCACCAATCAGGAACTCCGCACTACAGGAAGCACGAATGTGACCTATTGGGAAGGCAGCGTCAACATCGAAGGCACAAGCATCGGACAGCGAGTGAAAGGTCACGGCTATCTGGAAATGACTGGCTATTCCGGCAAAAGCATGAGCGACGTTTTCCAATAAACAGAATCCTGGCACAACTGGCTCGTATGCTGAAACCTTGAGGGAGCGATTGCACCTCTGGCAACCCCTTATTTCTCTCCCTGAGTTGACATCCTCATCGCTTTCCCCTATAGATTGCGGACGGCAGCAACGGTTAGCACAGCACGAATCTTTAGGCGAAGTGAGGCGCGGTGATTGCCAACATCTCCCATTACCGGATCATCCGACAATTAGGTGCGGGCGGCATGGGCGAGGTTTATCTTGCTCAAGACACTCGCTTAGATCGCTCGGTTGCCCTCAAACTCCTGCCTCCTGACCTTGCCTCGGATGCCAAACGCTTGCGCCGCTTCCGCCAGGAAGCCAAACTCGCCGCTGCTCTGCATCATCCCAACGTCTGCATCATTCACGAAGTCGGCGACGCCGCAGATGGTCAGCCCTTCATTGCTATGGAGTACATCGAAGGGCAAACTCTGGCGGCTACCATCAATCAGCAACCTCTCGCTTTATCTGCCATCCTTACTTTCGCCATACAAATCACTGATGCCCTCGATGAAGCCCATTCAAAAGGCATCATCCACCGTGACCTCAAACCTGCCAATATTCTCATCACCTCTCGCCAGCAGGCAAAAGTCTTGGATTTCGGACTGGCAAAACTGACTGCCGCGGTTGAGCCAGTATCAGTCAGCGAGTTGCCGACGCAACCGCAGACTGATCCCGGCACCATTATGGGAACCGTCCCCTATATGAGTCCCGAACAAGCGAGAGGCAAGGAGGTGGATGCCCGCTCGGATATTTTCAGCTTTGGTATCGTGCTGTATGAGATGGTGACCGGCAGATTGCCCTTTCCAGGGGCGACGATGACAGAAATTTTAGATCGGATTTTACACGCGCCGCCGGAAGCCATCGCTCGTTTTAACTACAATGCGCCGCAAGAGTTAGAGCGCATCATCAGGAAATGTTTGGAGAAGGAGAAGGAGCGCAGGTATCAATCAGCGAAAGAGTTGTTGGTAGATTTGCAGAATCTCAAACGGGACACAGATTCCGGGGCAGAGCCAACCAAGCCTTACGATGTTAAACCAGAGGGAACGAAACCCTACGACGCGCAACTAGAAGTGACGAAGGAAGCAATCGCAACCGACGCGAATGCCGCACGGACAACCGCCGCCGATGGCAGAGTCGGTTGGCGCACTGCTTTGACCTCTTGGCGCGGGAGGGTTATCGCCTTATTAATTGTTATTCTGCTAGGTGGACTGGCTTATGTGTTGTTCTGGCGCAAGCCAGCTATTGCCTCACAACCACCAATCAAATCCCTCGCTATTCTACCTCTGAAATCGCTTGATGCGGGTGAAAATTATCTGGGCTTGGGGATTGCCGATGCTGTTATCAGGAGGATCAATCAGACGGGCGAATTAATTGTGCGCCCGACGAGCGCCGTGCGCCGTTACCTCAACGACGACACGGACGCGCTCACCGCCGCCCAGCAGTTAAAAGCTGATGCCGTGCTTGAGGGAAACGTGCAGCGTGAAAATGACCGTCTGCGGGTGAGCGTCAATCTGCTGCGTGCTGTAGATGGTTCGTCGTTATGGTCTGAGAGCTTTGATATGCATTCGGCAGACATCTTCACAATTCAAGATGCGGTTTCGCATCAGGTTGCCTCGCACTTGCGGCTGCAACTGAACCCAGAGCAACAGGCACGACTGACGAAGCGTTCGACATCCAACCCCATCGCTTACGAATTTTATGTGAAAGGAGTCTATAATCTCGACCAGCGCAGCGAGGGCAAAAACGCTAAACCTCAGGCTGAAGTGACAATGAATTTCTTCAAAAAGGCGATTGACGCCGACCCAAACTTCGCGCTGGCGCACGCGCAACTCGCCTACGTTTTCGCCTGGATAGCGAACTTTATCGAGCAGACGGAGCCGATGTGGGTAGAACAGGCGAAGGAAGAGATCAATCGGGCAGAGACACTTGACCCGCAACTTGCCGAAACGCACATCGCACGGCATTTGCTCTTATTCAGCGCCTATGAAGGGTGGCAGAACGAAGCCGCAGTTCGTGAGCTGCTACTGGCACAGCAACTCAACCCAAACATTGGTCACGCCGATCTTGGAAGCGTTTATACACATCTCGGACTTGAAGATTTAGCTGCGCGTGAGCTACAACGAGCGATTGAAATAGACCCGACGAGCACGTATGTCAAAAATCAGATTCTCGGCAATTTCTTCATCGTCAACAAGTACGATGAATGGCTTGCTGCTGCTCAGAAATTCTTCGATGGCAAACCTGACTCGTGGTATTTCATGGGCAAAGGTCGTTTGGATGAGGCGCAAAAGATAATTGAAGAGGCGTTGGCAAAAGTACCTGACAATCCGTTAGCGCGTCGCCGGAAAGCCACGTTCCTAGCTTTGAAGGGTGATTATCGTGCGGCTGAAGCGGAGATTCCCGTAATGCTGAGCAACGAGCCTCGCTTCGCACGTTCCTATCATCACCTCATCTATGATATTGCTTGCATTTACGCGCTGGCAGGAAAGACTCAGGAAGCCGTCAATCGTTTAAGAGAAGTCGCCGATAGAGGATTTCCCTGCTATCCTCTGTTCGAGCGCGACCCATATTTGAACCGCATCCGCCAAACGCCTGTTTTCATTGAGTTCATGAACAATTTGAAGCCTCGCTGGGAAAAATTAAAGCAGGAGTTCGACTAAAAGAACTTTGATATGTTGAGACTCTTTTCAAATCAAGGCTAATTTAGCAATAAAGTTAGAGGCAGTAGCCCAGGCTGACACCCAAGGTGGTTTTATCAGAGTCTATCAACCATGACACTTGGGCTACTGCTTACCCACTCTCTCCTCGCTGAACAATTAGAATGAATTTTATTGCGAGCCATCCTGCTTTGCCCGGTCAATCACTATCTGTGACACCGCGTGGCTAATCGCAAAACCGGCGTTGAGATCGCTGCGGAAATGAATGCCCGCCCACAGACGCGAATTCGCTCCCTCTTGCGCCTGGGCATTGAAAAATGCCGCGTCACGCGGAAACAGATACGCCAGCACATCCGCAAAAGGAGCGCCGATAGTTACGTGCGCCGACGGGTAGCTTGGATGATTGGGAGTCGGGAAAAGCGTCGTCACTGTCGGGTCAAGTTGGATTGGACGAATTGCCCAATAGAAGAACTTCGCTTCCCAGCACGCCACCGTAGCATCATAGAAAGCAACGCTCACCAGCGCATAAACGCGGGCGGCTCGCGGCGCATTCCCGTCCAGGCGATACTCAAAGATTTTCTGGCTTGTTGTATCTATCCAAATCTTTGCCGCGTTCCCTTGCCAGAAAAATGCCGCGCGGTTGGTATCAAAGGTGCGTGCGAAATTTTTCACCTCCAGGACTTCGGTCATCGCTTGCGCGGAATCACACGCCGGCGGTGGTCCGGGTCTGACCTGACTGCCCGATGTCAGTACCCATGTTTTCCATGTTCCGGTCGTAGGCTCTGCCGGATTCGTGCCTTTCCAGTTACAGGCTCCGGTTGGCATGGTTCCGGTGAAAACGGCATCCGAGCCATCAGTGCGGGCGCGGGCAATGACTAAAGCGGCAACGGCTCGACCGAGTTCCAAGCCTACTGTGACATCGCTGGCATATTGAGTACCGGCAAGCATCCTTGATCTGCCCGCTTCTTCTGCTTTGGCATTGAAGAAATCGGCTTTGCTGGGAAAGAGATACGCGAGGACGGCTGAAGCGGCTCCCGCGGCAACGGCGTGTTCCGAAGGATAAGACGGGCTTTGCGGGTTAGCGATAACGGTTGTAAGCGAAGCATCAAACTCGCTCGGACGCGCTCGATTGTAGGTGTACTTGGAATCCCACGCCGCAACCATAGCGTCATAGATTGCCACGTTGACGAGCGCCAGCATACGCGCAATGCGAGGTGTGTTGCCACCCTGACTCAACGCAATCTCATTCCAGCGATAGGCGGGCGACCCGGCATCCCAGTAACTGATCTGGTCAAGCGCCGCCGCGTCCCGTTGGGGAGCCAGCATCTGAAGCTCTTTGATTTCGGCTTTCGTTGCCTTCTTATTGGGAGGCGCAGCGACGCGCAACTGACTGCCCGACGTCAGCACCCAGGTCTTCCAGGTTCCGGCTTTCGGCTCGATTTGTTGAGTAGCAGAAGCTGACGCCTCAACGCTTATATCCTGAGCGCAGACGGCGGCAGACAGTAGATTGAACAGCGCCACACTCACCAGCATAAAGGCGGCAAGCGACAGCATCTTTTGGCGATTGAACAACAGATTCATAAATCTCATAAAGGTCTCCTTTTAGTTTGCAATGGAGATCGAAAGTGCTATCGCTGTGCCGCAGCGGAAAAACCACTCTGCCCTATTGATTAAATGCTGCGAAACTGCTTGACTATCCTTGACTTACAGGGCAACAAAGGCGGCTTGATAACGCTTGCTCGCTAATGGAGGAATCAGCACAATTGCACACAATCGGATAGACGATTTATCTGATTGGATAACTTTTCCTGAGCAAAGCATTCGCCGCATAAAAAGTCTTTGTAAATCTTTTCTATCCTAATGCGTCGGTAGTGAGAAAAAGTATGAATCCGAGACTGGTAGCGATTTCCGGCATTTTGAAAGGCGCAGTCTTCGCGCTTGCTGAAGAAGTATGTTCTATTGGTCGTGAATCTTCTAACACGCTCCCAGTAAGTGACCTTGCGCTGTCGCGGCGACATTGCGCCATCAAAAGAAAAGAAGCAGGATTCATTATTCATGACCTCGACTCCCTCAATGGAACCTTCGTAAACGGCATTCCGATCAAGGAGCGACAACTGCGGCACAGCGATCAAATCAAGATTGGCGATTGCCTATTTCTCTTTGTCACAGAAGAGGATGAAGTCGCGCCAACAGCAAGCCCCGTACAACTGGATGAGCAAAGACTAACGGCACAATCCACTATTCAACTCAAACTTGATGATGCGCTCTATCTACAGCCTGAGCGCATTTCAGCTTCACTTTCGCCAACGGCGCGAGTAGTGCGTGATTTGAACGCCCTGTTAAAAATCAGCGCGGCAATAAACTCGGTTAGCAACATCGAACCCTTGCAACGACTCTTGCTCGAATCACTTTTTGAAATCACCTCCGCAGCACGTGGCGCAGTCTTGCTGACAGGCGAAAAGGCGGAAGACATCACTTCCCTATTCGGACTCGACAGGCTGGCGCAGAGTGACAAACCGATTCCAGTTAGCCGCACAATCGTTAATCAGGTTCTAACAGACAAAACTGCCCTATTGAGTAATGACGTAGCGCAGAATGAAGCGTTCGCTAATGCGGAAAGCCTACAGGCTTCGCAGGTTCACTCGGTACTCTGCGCCCCGCTCGTACTTCTTGAGAAACCCTTTGGCGCAATCTATCTTGATACCAACGACCCGACGGCGCACTTTGATGAAAACCATCTGCAACTCATCATTGCTATTGCTAGTCTTGCGGCTGTTGCGATGGATAGAGCACAGCATCTGGAACAGGTTGAAGATACAATTGAGAGATTGCAGAACGACCTGAATCTCATGCACAACATGATTGGCGAGAGCGCGAAGATGCGCGATGTTTATAAGTTAATAGCCAGAGTCGCGCCTACCGATTCAACGGTCTTGATTCGCGGCGAGAGTGGGACGGGCAAAGAACTGGCAGCCCGCGCTATCCATCAAAACAGCCGCCGCGCCAGTAAGCCTTTTATCGCCATCAACTGTGCGGCGCTTGCAGAAACGCTATTGGAATCGGAACTCTTTGGACATGAGAAGGGCGCATTTACAGGAGCCATAGCGCAGAAGAAAGGCAAGCTGGAAATCGCCAATGGCGGGACGCTCTTTCTCGATGAAATAGGCGAAATGGCTGTCGCATTACAAGTGAAATTGCTCCGCGTATTGCAAGAGCGCGAGTTTGAGCGTGTCGGCGGCACACACCCCATTAAAATTGATGTTCGCGTGCTTGCGGCAACCAATAAAAATCTTGAAGAGGCAATTCGCAGCAGTGAATTTCGCCAGGATTTATACTATCGGCTCAATGTTGTGCAGCTTGTCATGCCGCCTTTACGAGAACGCCGCGAAGATATCCTGCTACTGGCGAACTATTTTGCCGCTAAACATGGCGACAGGTGCAAGCGTCGAATTCGCGGCATCTCTGCGGCGGCCCGTGATTGCCTGCTCAACTATGAATGGTATGGCAATGTCCGTGAGTTGGAGAATGCCATAGAGCGGGCAATCACCCTCAGCACGAGCGATTGGCTATTGCCCGAAGATTTGCCCGAAACGATTATTGAAACGGAGACTCCGACGGGCGCAACAATCCCGCAATATCACGAAGCAATCACGGCAGCAAAAAAGACGCTGATATTGAATGCCGTCGAGCAGGCGAAGGGTAATTACACAGAGGCGGCGAAGTTATTAGGAGTACATCGGAATTACCTGTCCAGACTCATACGCAATCTGAATTTGAAGACCACGCTGAAAGATAAGTTGTGAAGAAGGGCGACCTCATTCCGTTTTGTAATTACTCTCGACAGAAAGCGCGATTCTTAGTAAGGTAGAAGCCGAGCAGAGAGTAAAGCGGCTCTGATAAAATAATAATAGGTTTGCCCCGTCCCCCGAAAAACCCTCACGTGCATTGCCTCTGGAAAGGTCTTGGCTGGGGTTTATCTGCTCTATGTTTACCGGACTTTTTGACAGTTTCAAAAACCGCAAAAGTCGTCGCTTATACGAGCAATCTATCGAACTCGGCGCTCGTTTAGCGCAGGAATGTCTCTTTGATGAGGCAATCTACGCCTACTCACAGGCGGCAACCAGTATGCCGGATGACGCTTATCCCTTGCACCGGCTGGGCGAGCTCTACACCAAAATCGGCAAATATGATGAGGCTGTAGCCGCTTATAAAAAAGCCTTAACCATCTCACAGGATAATGACATCGCTTATCAAGGACTCAGCGAAGTCTATCTGTTGATGGAGAAATACGACGATGCTATCAGAGCCTTGTCGCAAGTGCTGGCAATCAAACCGCGTCACGCCAAAGCGCATCGCAGCCTTGCAAAGATTTATGAAGGTCTGAATCGTTACGAAGATGCGATGGCGGAGTATAAGAAGTCTATCGCCCTTGAGCCGTCCGCTTACGACGCGCAATTTCAATTTGGCATGATTTGTCAAAAGCTGGAACGCTACGGCGAGGCAATGAAGGCTTATGAACACGCTGTAGAATTGAAACCCGATTTCGCCGATGCTTTTTATAAACTCGGCGTTATCTATGCTAAACTACACCGCTACCAGGATGCCATCGAAGCCTACCGGCAGGCGATTCGGCTCAAACCCGATTACATCGAAGCGCACTACAATCTCGGCGTCAATTATCACCGCATGACTCGCTACGAAGATGCCATTGATGTTTACAAACAGGCGATTCGCATCAACCCGGAATTTGCCGACGCGCATCACAATCTCGGTGTTGCCTATGTCAGCATGAACAAGATGGATGATGCGATTCGTTCCTACAAAAACGCCATTTTGTGCAAACCGGAATTTGTTGATGCTTACTATAATCTGAGCGCCGCCTATCGTCGTGTGCGGCGTTTTGAAGAAGCGGTACAATCCTACAAACACGCCATTCGCCTGAAGCCGGAGTATGCCGAAGCGCATTACAAACTGGGTCAGTTATATCTGATGCTTGGCGACAAAGCTTCAGCGCTCAGTGAATACAAAATCCTGCAAGGCATCAATCCGGTAATGGCAGATAAACTCTTTAATGAATTGTATAAATAGTCCGTAGTCCGAAGTGCTTAGTCCGTAGTTGATAGCTCTACGTTCTCCGCCAGAAGTCGAAAGGCGTACCTTGCACTCAAACCATAAGCAAATGTCTGATTATCTGCTACGGACTAAGCACTTCGGACTCCTAACCATCTGACAATCTCATCCTGCGCTGCCGTGTAGACATCCGCTTGAGACATTAGGGATTTCTTTGGAACGGTGAAAGAATGGTCGCCGTTTGCTATCGTGTAAATGGTACAAGCGGGAGTCAACGTGCTGATAATTGGCTGTAGTTCATCCGGCGTGCCGAAGGTATCGCGCTCGCCTTGCACAAAAAACATCGGGCGTTGAATGCGCGGCAGATGTTCGGCGCGTAGAGCATCCGGTTTACCCGGCGGATGTAACGGGTAGCCGAGAAAGACCAAGCCGCTGATGCCTTCATTTTCATTTGCCGCAACCTGTGAAGCAATGCGCCCTCCCATAGACTTGCCGCCGATGAAGAGTTTGTTGGCGGCGAGTTTTTTCTGCACCGCCTTGATCACTGCCCGGTAACAGGCTTCGAGTTTCTCCTGTCGGTCGGGTGCGCTTCTGCCTTGTTCCTTGTAAAGAAAATTGAAGGTCACAACGTCAATGCCACGCGCCGCCAATTCTTCGGCAAAATTGACCATAAAGGCGCTTGTCTGATCGGCTCCCGCGCCGTGACCGAGAAGCAAGGTAATGCCTGTCTGCTTTTGCTTATTGGCTTTATAGACGATTGCCGTCACCGCTTCCGTGTTGTTAATTTGTATCTTCATCGCCCTATCTCTATGATGAGGGTTTGCGCGGTTATCATACGTGAGGAAGAGATAGCAGGCAATTCGCGGTTGAGGAGAAGATTTTGCGTCACGAAAAAGAGCTACCGATTGCTGAACGCATCATCGCAAACCATTCGCTCGCGCCCTATACGACGCTGCGACTTGGCGGCGCGGCGCGGTATTACGTTCAGACAATGAGTGTTGACGTTCTCAAAGATGCCGTTAGTTGGGCGCAGGAGTTGTATCTGCCTATCTTCGTTCTTGGCGGCGGCAGTAATATCGTTGTTGCGGATGCAGGGTTTCCCGGTTTGGTTATTCATAACAAGATTTCTGATTACGAAATTCGCACCAATGACGACAGAGTGATTGAAAAAGAGCCTTTTCTAGCGAGAAACACCTTTACGCCGCCCCGCGATTATGGCGATACGCCGGTTCTTATACGATTCGGCGCGGGGCAGGAATGGCATGAGTTTGTCGTCCTCTGTGTGACGCAAAATCTGGCGGGCGTTGAATGTCTAGCGGGTATACCGGGAACGGTTGGCGCAACGCCGATTCAAAATGTCGGCGCTTACGGGCAGGAAGTCAGCGAAACGATTGTTGCCGTCGAAGCCTTCGATTTACAGACGAAAAGCATGGTTGAATTGAGTGCGGCAGAATGCGAATTTGGTTATCGCAGCAGCCGTTTCAAAACCCGTGACCGCAAGCGTTTTATTGTTACCAGTGTCACGTACCGGCTCACGCCAAACGGTAAGCCGACAATTCGTTATCCCGAACTGCAACGCTATCTTGCAGAACAGAATATCATGTCGCCAAGCCTTCTTGATGTCAGTCAAGCCGTTGAAGCGATACGCCGCCGCAAAGCGATGGTGATTGACCACAACGACCCCGATTCCCGCAGCGTCGGTTCGTTCTTCGTTAATCCAACCATTTCACAAGCAGAGTTCGCCCAAGTGGAAGAACGTGCCGCGAAGTATCTCCGAACGGGTGAAATGATACCCGCGTTTCCCGCCGCCGAGCATCAGGTAAAACTCTCCGCCGCGTGGTTGACTGAACGCGCCGGAATCCATAGAGGCTATGTTTACGGCAATGTTGGCACATCCACAAAACACGCACTGGCAATCATCAATCGCGGCAACGGCACAGCGCGAGAGATTATTGAATTAGCAGAATTGATAAAAGCGCGAGTCTTAGAAGCCTTCGGCATTGCGCTTACCCCGGAACCTGTTTTTGTCGGATTTGAATGAAACTTGCGATAACTGAGATTTTATATTTTTCAGCCAGCAATTTCTCTTTTTGTACTTACCCAATCATCTTTTACGAATAAGATGAATTAGACCGATTACCCCAGATGGAACATACAAAAATGCTGGCAATGGTGACGGTATAGCTGTCAACAATCCCATAATTAATGCTTTAATTATAGCTGAATCCTTGTCATCGCCATACCAACTGATTTGTGCTTTATAAGTGATAAAACCAAATATAGCGCCTACCACTACAGACAATGTGATTAACACTCCAAAAGAGATTATTTCACCGGCAAAAAGCATAGCATCAAGAATAAGTGCTAAAATTGCAATTCGCGGATCAACTCCGAAGATTTGCCCTATCCCCTTTGCTGCCGTAGCCTCTCGGCTTTGCGGATAAGGTTGCTGATACGGCGGGTATACGATTGGACCGGAAGGAGGCGGTTGATACGTATTTTGATAAACAGGGGGCTGCTGAAAATAAACAGGAGGGGTTCTTCCTACCCCAAGATCACTACCGCAACTGGTACAATGATAAGCCTGTTCATGGATTTGTGTATGACAATGTGGGCAAGAAATCATAGCATTCTCCTTGTTTGATGTTTCTCCAAAACTCTCTTTGTTTCGTTAAGCTATTTGCCAATCACCCCTGCAAAAACTAGGTAGAAAAAAGCGCCAAAGAAGATGAGAAGCCCGCCAACAGCAATTCCCATAACTCCTTTCAACATCGTGCCGAAGAATCCTCCCAGCCCTCTTCCTAGTGCGATAAAGGCAATTACAGCTACAGCAATGGTAGAGAGCGGTGAAAATATCTGTACAAAAATTTTCAGCAATTGCATTGAAAAGTGGTGCGTAGATTCCCAACCGTTGCTACTGAATGCGCTATTTACCGTCTGGGCTAGCGCCTGATTAAAATAGAATAAGCCGTACATAAAAAACAGCGCAATGACAATGGACTTCAATCCTCTGCCGCCCCCGCCGCCTTTTGGGTTCGGGGAATTTGGAGACGGATTTCTGCCTTCCCGGCGTTCTCTCTCTATACGTTGCGTCCAAGTTTCATTCTGTGGCGGGGGATCGGGCGATCTATAAGTTTGATAATGGCTTTCCAGCCACTCTTTCTGCTCTTTCGGTCGGTCAATCCCTGTTTGTTTATCCAGTTTTTCCTGGTTTTCTTTATCTCTATCTATCTCTCCCCACATAAAGCCTCCTTGACATTGATAAGTCAGAAAACTCAGATAGTTTCGCTCTGTCGGGTTATTACAGCGATTATCTGCCACTTCATTTCAAGCCTATTTCAGCTCTTTACCTGGAGTATTATCGCCATCATTCATTTCTGCATTGCTTGTATCCGATTTAAAGCTCTTTGGGCAATCTTGTAGGCAAACTGGTTTGGTTTATTATCTTTTATGACCGATTCTGCATATCTTTTTGCGTCGCTAAGATTCGCAGCATTTGATAAAGCAAGGTCGTAAGCAACAATGGCTCGCGCAAGAATCATATCATCTTGGTCTTTGATAGCTGAAAACATATCCTCAGCAGAAATGTCTCGCCGTAGATAGCGCAAATAGCGTATAGCAGCATATTCCCACGTAGAAGCGTCGTATGAGGCAGCCGCTTTATCAAGCAGTTTTTTCGCTTCTTCTTGACGGCGCAATTCGCGGTAGCTGAATGTGCCAAGTAAAACTATGGAAGGCGAATACTGGTTAAGCCAACTGCTAATTTCCAGATAAGCATTCATATCTTCAACAACGATGTCGTAGCGTTCTAGCGAAAATGCCGTAAATCCTCGAAAGAAGCGTTCGGTTGCGGAACGCGGATTGATGCTGATGGACTTGCTGTAATCTTCTATTGCCTGTGCAAGTTTTCCTTGTTTTTCATAAGCCTGTCCGCGCTTGAAATAAGCGTTCGCATCATTGCGATTGAAATATAAATTGTTGTTGGCTTCCCAAATTGCGTCTTCCGTTTCGACGCATTTTCCTACAGGTGATTCTCTTGTGTAGAGCGCCTTTTCTACGGATGAGGGATTTGCTAATGGTGGCGGCGGCGGTGGCGAGCCTATACCGCTGCCTACACCATACCCACCCGGTGCGCCTACAGGAGGGCGGAGATATTCTTTCATCTCTTTTTGCAGTTGTGCTGCCAGAGTTTTATTTTGACGATTGAGAATTGTGAGTTGCTGTTGTGCCGCAGCAAAATTACCAAGTTTTAGATAGCCCAAACCCAGGTTAAGACGTGCCTCAGCATAGCTCGGCTTGATTTGTACCGCCTTTTTGAATAGCTGCACGGCTTTCTCATCGTTCCTGTACGGTACAAATTCGTAAGACCCTCCCTGAAAGTTAAAATAGCTTGCGCCAAGTTCGTTTAGAGCCGCCGCATTTTTAGGACTTATAGTAACCGCTTTTTCCGCTTTATCCAGTCGTTCCATGCTTTTGAATGTTGTTGAAAGCTGTGAGAATTCCCACGAAGCCACTTTTTCTTTATGTAAAACTTGCAACTGCTCATAGGCTTTTTTAGCATCAACAAATTTTCTGCGAAAGATGAGTTTATAACATAACTTTTGAAGCGCCTCTGTATTCTGCGAGTCGAGATCAACAGTCCTTTGGTAAGCCTCGAAAGCCTCCTGCTCACGATATAGAGAATCATAAGTTTCTGCCAATTTAAAATAGGCATCCGCATATTCGGGTTTTAATTCCGTGGCTTTGCGTAGATTTTTAATACCTTCTTCAGGCTTTTTTAATTTTACTCGCACCATACCCATTTGGTACTGTGCTGGCGCAGAAGCAGGATGGAGTTCGATTGCTTTCAATAAAGTCTGTTCGGCTTCGGCGGGATTCCAAGCTATATCAATTCGGGCTTTAAGCAAGTAAAGATCAAGTGATTTAGGGTCTAAGCGAATCGCTTCAGAGACTGAGAATGACGCGCACTTATCTTTATTGAACCGACCATAGAGAGCCAGACCCATGCCAACCCAGGGACGAATGAGGTCAGGAGCCAGTTTATTGGCGTTTTCAAAATACGTGAAAGCCGTAGTCGCGTCATTTGTTTTTAAGGCAGCTTCGCCTCGCTCAATAAATTCAAGCGCAGCTTTGCGAAATTCAGCCTCTTCCTGTTGTGTTATGTTTGGCTTCTGAGCCAAGGAAGGCAACACAAAACTTAGAATTACAGTGAGGATTAAAATCATCCCGATTTTTTTCATGTCCCACTCCTTGCGATACTGCTCAATGATTATGCTTCAAATTACTGACGCAATTTTCTGATGATTAGCTTTCAACAAGAGCCCTCGAAATGAAACCCAACAATAGTAACTATACCAACAAAGATTATTTCTGCAACATCCTTGAGTAAGGCAATAAAAACTCGGAGAACTATTTTTGTTCTTGCTACCTTACTGATTCCTCAACATTGAGTTAAAAATCTTTGGAGTCGCTGAATGAGTAAGCAGACAAGGGCGAAAAGCAAATACGAAAAGCCAAAATCCCAATTATCTGAGAAAGTTCGTCACATATTATGACAGTAGAATAACGCAGGAGTGAGCCGCCGCGAATGCCGGAAAGTATAGCGATTTGCTATGACTTTCAGGCGGCTTCGCGGGCGGCTTTGTTTTATGCGGCAGTATTTACTGAATTAGCATTCTTACGCGGCAGGGGACAATTCGTTTCTCTGCAATTTGTTGAGACTTTCAAGGAAGTCCAGCAAATCGGCGGTAAACTGTTCAGGCTGCTCCCAGTGCAATGCGTGTCCTGCGCCGCGATAGATCACAAGCTGCGAGTCCGCAATGGTTGCCAACAACATATCCTGATCGCTTCGTAGACAGAAGGTATCATGGTCGCCCCAAATGATGAGCGTGGGAGCTTTGATCTTGTGGCGTTCGGCTGAGAAATCCTCTGCCAAAAAGCCTGCAAAGGTCGCCTGCCAGACACGCGCCGGAACCTTCTTGCTCTCTTCGACAACCATCTCGAAGAACTCCGGCGGCACCGGTTGAGCCAGCGTGCTTTGCTGAAACTCGCGTATGATGCCCTCATCCACCGGCTCGGTCAGCGTCGCAATGGCAGAGTCATAAAGTTCCTGCACCTCTGGATTTTTGGTCAAATTGTCGAATGTAGCGACCAGCGCAAGCCCAAGCACACGCTCAGGATAGTCTATGGCAAAGCGTTGCGCGACGGCGCTGCCCAGCGAATGCCCAACAAGGACGGCGGCTTTGAGATTGAGCGCGTCCATAAACGCTTCTACGTCAACCGTGAAGTCATGGTAACGATAGCCCGCTGCCGGGTGGCTCAAATCGTCATGTCCGCGCTGCGTTATGGCAAAGGCATGGATAGAGTCAGGCAGATGCGGCAACACCGGCTCAAACGAACGCCACGAATCGGTAACGCCGTGCAGGAATATCACCGGCAAGCCCGACGGGTCGCCCTGTTCGGCATAATTGAGCGAAACCCGATTTGGTAAGTCAATCGTTTTGACAACCAGCGTCCGCTTGCCCTGCTTGTCGGTGGCAATCGTCGCTTTACAGATCTCTTCCACATGGCGGTGATCGGTTCCGCAGCAACCGCCAAGCACCCGCAGATTCGTCAATTTCGTAAAGAGTTCGCGGTGCTGACGACCCAATTCCGCGGGATTGCCCTCATCGAGTTCGGCGCTGTCGTTGAGTTCGGCGTGGCTCCTGGTCGAAGCATTGGCTCGCAGCCCGCCAATTCTTTCTACCCAAGGTTCATTGCTATTCAACGCCTCAGCAAAGTGAGTTGGATGAGCGCAGCTAATCATGTAATAAACCGGCGCGTGGTTTGTCGCCGCATCCACACTCTCGATAGCCTCTTTGAGCGTCTGTCCGGTCGGCAAATTGCCGTCCGTCTCAACCGTAAAAGAGATAGCGACAGGCATACCGGCAGCTTGCGCGGCTTGCGTAATGCCGATTGCCTCTTCGACGTAATTGATGGTTATTGCCGTCACCATGTCGGCTCCCGTGTCGCGGAATACGCCGATTTGCGCGGCATGGTACTGTTGCGCTTCTTCGGCGGACATCCGGGTTGTCGGGTTATAGCCATCGCCACGCGGACCGACACAGCCGCTAATGACCATAGGCGTTGTGTCGGTTTCGTATTGATTGCGAATCTCCACTAACAACTCAATGGCTTTGCGGTTTGCCGCAGCCAGTTCGCTTTCCGAGTAACCGAGTCGCTTGCCCCAATCCGGGTTCGAGCGCCACGTGGGACTTTCCAGAACCAAACCGACTTCATAATCCCGCGCCAACACGACATAGGTATTGTAATAATTTCGCAGAGCTTCATAGCCTGCATCGTCCTTCAAGAGATGGAAGGCAGCGAAGTCAGGTAACTCTAATCCTTCGTGAAAGATAAGGGTCGTTTCTAAACCGCCGTCGGTGAGAAAAAAGCCCTCGTTTCGTTGCGGCAGTTTGTTTCGATACTTCGTCATATCAACTCTCCATTCTAAACAGATTCACTATCAGGCGGCACAACAAGATGGGAAACCATCTTGTCACTGTTATACTTTTGTCCATGTCAGGCATTGACAGAGAGAGAATAGAGCAGATTGGTAGTTTAAATCTTTAAGAGATTCTAAAAGAGTTCTAAAAGAATTGTAAGGACAACAAGTGGTTGATAACAGAAGAGTTAGTTTGAATTCTGCACTTGAGAGGAAAGTGTTTTCGATTCGGTCACTCAATACGCCAGCCCACTGATGAACGCCGCCGGTAATCTATTGCGGCTGACGGACGGCATGGCTCTCTTGCGTGAGCCATGCCGCTTGCTTGAGGACTATCAGGCAAATTCCGTCGGCGGTCTATTGGGTTTGAAAGAAGAGGCTGGTAATTGTCTGGTTGCCGCTGACTTCCAGTACCAGCACTTCTAATTCGTACCTTGTTCCCGGTTGCAGAAACTCGGCAGGAACCGTCAGGCGAGTCACTGAGGGCAGCACATGAACATCGAACGTCGGACGCGAGAAGCCATTGGGATCGTCCGCTACGTCTTTGGTGATGATGACTTCGTACCCTGTCCGGTTGAGCGGCGCACCGGCAAGCGTTGTGGTGACATGATTCCAGACCACCGTAAAGCCTGCCGCCGGGACTGTGCCATTTTCCTGTGGAAAGACAACAACCGGAGCGGCAGGAATGTCGTGCGTAAAGGTTGCTGCGCCGGTCAATCGCTCTCCTTCTAAGGAACGTCCGCGAACCGAATAAAGCCCTTGCGGAAAGCGGGCGAGAAGTTCGGCAATCGTTACTTCATCATTTGGCGGCTCTCTTGATTCAAAAAAGATGCCGCTAATAGACAAATCTTTGAGTTGTTTTCTCGGCTCGACTTGCAGCACGAGTTTGCCTCGTGGGTCGAAGACGCACAGTTTCTGCCAGTCAACGCCATCGAATGCTCCGTGAACGCCGGTATCTCCGGCAGTGGCATGGTGTTCAATGAATAGCTTAGTAACGGGCAGTTCCACTGCCGGACCTCTGCTACTGCATTCGTCATCCTCTGCTTTCTGCGTTAGCAGCTTGAAGATGCTAGCGGGCGGCGATTTGCTGAATCGGCTTGAGCCGGTTTGCTGCTGTAATGCCCAAACGCTGCTCAGGGGATAGAGCGCACACGCCAGCATCATCAAGCTGCTAAAGAATCGTGATCGGTTGCACATCGAAAGTCGGTTTAACTTCTGTTCTTTGCATTGTTTATTCACCTGACATTCTCCTTTCCTATAGTTCACGAACGCACAAGAGTAGGGCGAAAAAAGTAAGGCTGAGAGAAGATAGTTTTTTTCACTACAGAGGAACACAGAGACTAGGCAATTTCCTTTAAGCAACCTCTGTGCGCCTCTGCATCCTCTGTGGTAAAGCTGCTCCCCATCATCTTGCCTTACTTTTTTCGCACTACCCGCACAAGTAACCAGAGCCGGGAAAGTTTTATGGTAGAACCAATCTCATCCTGTCGGGAGTCAAGGTCAGTCTAGCGCAGAGAAAATAAATAGAAGATAAATGGCAGGAAAAGCTCTCGCAGTCAGTGAGAATTATTTGGCAGCGACGCGACAAAGAGGCTGCCACTGGCATCGGAACGGCGTAATTCCAGTTGTCCGTTGTGCGCTTCGACAATCCAGCGAGCGATAGAAAGCCCCAACCCGACGCCGCTGCCGCCATTGGCTTCCGTTCGGGTGCGGGCTTTGTCGGCGCGATAGAAGCGTTCAAAGATGTGGGGTTGGGCATTGTCAGGAATGCCTGTGCCACTATCGGCAACGCTGATTTCGTAAGTAGAATGATTCGGCGCAAGACCGACGCGGATTGTGCCGCCCGTCGGCGTGTATTTGATGGCGTTGTTGAGAAGATTCAATAACATCTGCCGCAGTAATTCCTCGTCACCTTGAAACGGCGTTTCCGCCGCGACGACCTCAACGCTGACATTTTTGCGTGCCGCTAACATTCGCGCTGCCTGTGCTGTCTCGTCAATCAGCTCATCAAGATAGAACTGGCTTGGTTGCAGCGGGTAGCGTCCGGCATCCGCCCGCGCCAGCGTAAACATATCTTCGACAATGCGCGTCAATCTGCTGACCTGAGCATCCATCAGCGCCAACGCCTCGCGGTACTCGCTTTCCAGGCGACGCGGTTGTTCCAGCGTCACTTCCGCCGTGGTGTGCATGACGGAAAGCGGTGTGCGTAATTCGTGCGAAGCGTCAGCCATAAATTGTCGTTGCTGGTCAAAAGCGTTGTTGAGGCGTTCCAGCAGGTCGTTAAAAGCGGCGGCAAGCCTGCCGAGTTCGTCGCGTGGATTGGCGACGGGCAAGCGTTCTTTGAGGTTTTCGGCATTGATGCGTTGCGCCCGTGTTGACATGGCTTCAACCGGCGCAAGGGCTTTACGAGCGAGGAAGAAACCGCCAAGCGCGGCGAGCAGCAGCGTCAGAGGTGCGGCGATGTAGAAAATCCGGCGCAGCAAGGTCAACTCTTCGGCGTTGGTTTTCAACGACTGCGTTACCACAATCAGATAAGGGGCGCCCTTGGTGCGGGCGCTGACGCGCACTGCCGCGCCGCGTAAACCGGCGTCATACTGTTGATTGTCCGATGGCGTGAAGAGACGAACCGGCTGGTCAGGCAGCACATCAAATGGCGGTAAGGCGGCGTGCAGGTTGTCGGGCGTCGCTTTCTCAGCAAGTAAGCGTCCCTGCGCGTCGAAGATGGCAAGGGCTTCATTAGGAAAAGAAAATTCTTCAACCGTGCCGAGGAGGGCTTCCTGTTCAACATAGGCTTCGACTTGCGCCAAAGGCACTTCTTCGGCTTCGGCAATCTCCGGGGCTTCCGCCAAACCTTCAGTCAGTTCGCGGGTCAGCGAACTGGCGGTTGATTGCGCCGCCGCCTGTAGACTGCCATCGAGACGCTCGTTGAGGCTGCGCGTCAGCAGGGTGTAAACGCCCGCGCTGAATGCCAGCAACACCAGCGCCAGCACGCCGACGTACCACAAGGTCAATCTTGTCCTGACCGAATCCAGCATCTACGATTCGCCCATCTTTTCGCTTCCGGCGGTCAGCATATAGCCTTCGCCGCGCCGGGTGCGAATCAGTTTCAGCGTCTGCCCGTCATCAATCTTGCGGCGCAGCCGTTGGATATAGACTTCGATGAGATTGGAAAAGACATCAAAAGTCTCATCCCAAACGTGTTCAGCGATGGCGGCGCGACCGACGACTTCGCCCGCATGGCGAGTCAGATATTCCAGCAAGGCATATTCCTTAGCCGTCAAATCAATCTGCCGGTTATTCCTTTTTACAAGGTGCGCCCGCGTGTCAATAACGAGGTCGGCAACGGCGATACGCTCCGGGCGTAATGCCTGCCCGCGCCGCAACAATGCCCGCAGCCGCGCCAACAACTCGTGAAAGGCAAATGGCTTGGTCAAATAATCGTCCGCGCCGGTGTCGAGTCCGGCAATACGGTCATGCACAGCATCGCGGGCGGTCAACATCAGAATCGGCACGGCTGAACCGGCGGCGCGAATCTCGCGGCAGACCGTCAATCCATCTTTGCGCGGCAGCATACAATCGAGAATAATCAGGTCATAGTCATTGACGCTTGCCAGATACTCGCCCGCTTCGCCGTCACTGGCAATATCTACTGCATAGGTCTGCTCGCGCAAGCCTTTTGCCAGCATCCGCGCCGCATCAGGTTCATCTTCAACCAGGAGAATCCGCAACGTCTGTTCCTCTTTGACACAGGATTAGTACATTGGAAAGACACTTAGTTGATGTAAGCGCCGTTCAGAGTTACGCCTTTAGGCGTGATTTGCAGCAACCGCTTCACGCCTGCAGGCGTAACTCTGAACCTTACTGTTGTCCAAATACTTATTTCCTGACGTAATTGCCGTCAGCCATTTCTCGCGCCTTGACGTTGGCATTGGCACTTGCCCCGTCAACGGTAAAATCTATCTGTTCGTAGCCTTTCAATCCTTTGATGATGAGAGCGCTGCCGATGCGGTTCTTATCGGTGTAAGGATTTTCGCCGTTATTGTTCTCTTTATATTTGCCCAGTCGAATAATCACGGCGAAGGGTTTGCCGTTTGCCAGCCGCCATTCTACCTTTTCACTCTTCGCTCCGTAGTCGAAGTAATCGCTGCCCAGTGTGACGGACTCATCGCGGTTCTTCAAACTCTCAGCCGAAAGGGTCGCCGCCCAGGCGCTATAGCTGATGAAGATGCGATAACCGCCATAACCTTTACAGGCTCCCGCCGGGTCGCCCGGCTCTACGCCCTTCGGTTCTTTCAGTGTCCGGCATTCGCGTTTCAGGTCGGTATAAAGACTGCTGAAAACCGGGGCTGCCGGTTTGATTGACAAAGATTGTGCCGCGCTGATACCGGCGCAGATGATAAGCAGCAAACAACAGCATAGCTTTCGCATAACGGTTCATTCCTTCTGATTGACTCAGGCAAATTGTTTTGGACGCAAAATAACAGAATGATTAGATAGAAGGGCGTACCATTGTGTCAAGCAGATGCTCCAAGACCTCAATAGGATTTCCGCATCGTCCCGTATGCACAGGCGAGGTTTGAATGACCGTGCTGCGTGGCGCGGTCAGCCAGTGGAAGCGTTGTCGCTGGGATAATTGCCCAATCGCTCCCGCCGCTTCGCCGCCCGCGCAGATAGCCGGAATGGTTGCTAAATGGTGTCGAATTGATTCAATGTCCAATGTCGCATCGAGCGCCAGCAATCGTTTTTCATCGAGTTCAATGCGGGCATCGAGAAAACCTCTGGACGGACAGGAGACCATCACGCCGACGTTGATGAACTCTTCGCGCTCCACCTTCGGCACAACCCGGATGATGGCGTAATCATAAGTATCAAGCTCGCGCACGAATCGCCTCCTCCAGAAAAGTATGCGGCAGTTCGAGCCGACGCCGCAGAAATGCCGCGTAGGTCTCGCAGTCAGGTTTGCTGCCCATCGCGTCTGCCGCCAGCCAATCATCAGGAATCTGTTGCACAATGCGCTCAATCATCTCCGGCGTAATCAGTACTGTCAATGTCGCGTCTGTTGCTTCGAGTGAATCGGCAAACGGCAGCAGAACATGGTCTTTTATTAGTGTGAACGCATCACGGCTGCGCTTACTGAAATCGTCCCATCGGTGATGAAAGTAGAGAGCCGCGCCGTGGTCTATGAGCCAGAGTTTACGATGCCACATCAGCATATTGGTATTGCGTGGCGTCCGGTCTACATTTGCCATATAAGCATCGAACCAGACAACGGCAGAAGCAAGTTCGCTGTCGGGACGGTCAGCCACCGGGTCAAACATCATCGCGCCGGGAAGATAATCGAGCGCCAGATTGAGTCCGGCGCTTGCCTTGATTAAATCCTGAATCTCCGGGTCTGGTTCGGTGCGGGCAAGTTCCGTATCAAGGTCAACAAAGACAATCTCAGGAACCGGCAAGCCAATGGCGCGGGCAATCTCTCCGGCTACCAATTCGGCAATCAAGGCTTTTGCTCCCTGCCCCGCGCCGCGAAATTTGAGAACATACATTCCTTCATCATCGGCTTCGACGATTGCCGGTAGCGAACCACCTTCGCGCAACGGCGTCACATATCTTGTAGCAACAACGGTTCTGAGATTCATCAGGTAAGTATGACAACATATTTTGCGAAAATTTGATATGCGAAAAACGAGGAAAAGGAGAATGACAAGCGCGGCTCGTGATGCGTTGTTGCTTTGCCGTGCGGTAACGGATTGGCGCTTGCGCCGCAATCATCAAGCAAGAAGCAGTTTGAAAAATTGGCAAACGAGTTGAGGTAAATTTAGAGAGTAAGAGATGCTACAAACCTTTCAACACATCTGCGCGAAATTTAGCTAACCCTCTTTTAATCTATAGCTTAAAGGGATTTTTCAACCGCTTCCCAGCAAAAGCGGTAACCACTTACTGCACTCCAAAAGTCTGCCTTCACTCTTTCTTAAGCGATTGCGAGAGAATGCCGAGCGGGCAGCTTTCCGGTTTGCGGAATCGCCATTGCAAAAAGTCGCCTTCCTCAAATTCCGGCAAGGGCAACTCTTTTGTGAGCGGCGACAGGTGGACAATAAATTGAATATACTGATTTTCAGCAAAGTAATCCTCGGCAATCCAGCGCGGCGGTTCTTCATCAGGTCGGGTGCGGCGGAAATAATCAATCGGCTTTTCCGGTTCAATGCCTTCAGTTGGCTCGAAAAGTCCATTGCCATCGTAATTTTCAATCTGCCCCCAGCCGGTGGTTAAGTCACCCGGCGGATAGCTGTAAACCTCAACCTGATAGTCTCCCGGTGGCACATCAACATAGCAGCCGAGCCAGAAGTCATCCCCGTCATTTGCTGCTGTAAACCCTTCTTCATTATCCAAAGCTCCGGTGACAAGCAATTTGCCGCAGGGAATATATAATTTCCACTGCACCCGCGCTGTCCATTCTGCTGCTTCCTGTTCCATCAAATCGCCAAGCACGACGCGCACCGCATAGCCATCGTCCTGATAAAGAGTCATTGGCATCATTGCGCCGCGTTCGACCATCTCGCGCCAAGACTCTTCGCCTTCGCCAGCAAATACGCCATCTATTAAATCTTCGTAAGCGTGTCCACCCAAACTCAAGGGCGCGACCATAATCATGCAACCCGCTTCGTGAATGACCAACTCCAGTCTTTTATTTTCCATCGTCTACACCTCCGGTAGATGTTCTCTCTTTTCAATTGAAATCATAATTTGTTTGGGAGGGGTACAGTAAGAATACAATATGCAGGTAAGCGAAACTAGACTTTTATGCCGTACTTCTCGAAGCGGCGGTAAAGCGCCGGACGGCTCAAGCCGAGAGCTTCGGCGACGCGGCTGATGTTGCCGTCGTGATGTTTCAGACTTTTCAAAATCATCGCTCTTTCCATATCATCAAGCGTCATGCTGCCAACCTCCGGCAGCACGTATTTGCTCTTATCAGTGGCTTCCATCTCCATCGGCAGACGGAAATCGTCAACATCGAGAAGCGATTTATTGGTCATCAAGACGGCTCTTTCGATGACCTGTTTCAGTTGGCGGATGTTGCCTTGCCATGCGAGGCTCTGCATCCAATGAAGCGCGGCGTCGCTAATCTGCATTTCATCGCGGCTGTAGACACCGGCAATCTTTTGAAGAAAATGATTGGCAAGCAACGGAATATCGGCTGTGCGTTCGCGCAACGGCGGCAGATGCACGGCAATTAAATTCAAACGATAGAGCAAATCTTCACGAAATGAACCGGCGGCAACCATCTCGGTCAGGTTGCGATTGGTTGCTGAAATCACCCGCACATCAACCGAGCGCGTCACGCTGGAGCCGAGAACTTCGTAGGTGCGATCCTGCAAAACGCGCAACATCTTGACTTGCGAATTGGCATCAAGGTCGCCGATTTCATCAAGAAAGATCGTGCCGCCATTCGCCATTTCAAAGCGCCCTTTGCGACCCTGTCGCGCATCGGTGAACGCGCCGCGAACGTGACCAAACATTTCGCTTTCAAAGAGCGTTGCCGAAATGCCGCCGAGATTGACTTTCACAAAAGGCGCATTGCGACGGCGACTGTTGCGATGGATAGCGGCGGCAATGACTTCCTTACCTGTACCACTTTCGCCGGTAATCAGTACCGAAGCATCGGTGGCGCTGACTCTGCCGATAACATCGAGAACACGAAGCATTCGGGCATCCCGTCCAACAATATCACGCAGGTCATAGTGCGCGTCGAGTTCCTCACGGGTCGGTAAACTGTCACGTTGTTTCGAGGATACGGCAGCCAGCCCGATAGCCGTTTGTACTGCTTGCAAGATCTGTGGATGCGTCCATGGCTTGGTGACAAAATCGGCGGCTCCGGCACGCATCCCTTCAACCGCCAGTTGAATTGAACCCCACGCGGTCAGGAGAATCACTGGCAGATGCGGCTTTGCGGCTTTAAGGTGTTTGAGTAGTTCAATGCCCTCTTCGCCCGTTGTTTGGCGCGAAAAGTTCATATCCTGAATGACGAGGTGAAAGCTGTCGCTTGCCAATCGCTCCATCGCCTGTGCGGGCGACGAGGCAGACTGCGTTCGGTAGCCTGCCTGTTTCAGAAGCAATGCCAGCGATGTAATGACAGAAGGATCATCGTCAACAATCAGAATCATCTCTGCTGTATTACTAGCTGTCATTATCGTTTGTTCCCTGTAACCTATTTATAAATCGCTTTCTTCGGTTTCTTCACGGGTGTCGCCGGATTCTTCTTCAAATTATCCATAGCGATTTGCACTGCTTTTTCCAGTTGCGGGTCATGTCCTTGTCGCATGGCAGCCGGTGAAAGCTCTATTTCAACGTCGGGCGCGACGCCGTAATTTTCTATGTCAAAAGTTCCCGTCTTAGGATTATAGAAAGCGCGGTTTGGCGCAAGCATTCCGCCGCCATCCACAAATTCCGGCATCGCAACGAAGCCGCCAATGCCGCCGCCCCATGTGCGCTTGCCGACGATTGTGCCAACTCCCGCTTGCCGGAACATCCACGGCAAAGTATCGCCGCCGGAACCGGCATATTCGTTAATAATCATCACTCGCGGTCCCGGTACTGCCGCCACTGGGAATGGCATATCTGCGCCTTCGCGGAACGCATACGCTGAAAGCGAGGTGCGTTTGAGCGATTCGACGAAGTAATCGGCGGGCGCTCCGCCGCTATTGTAGCGTTCATCAATAATCAGCCCTTGCTTATCCAGTTGCGCGTAGAAATCGCGATTGAACAGTTCGTAGCCTGCTCTGCCGGTATCGGGCAGATAAATATAGCCGAGCGCCCCGCCCGACATCTCCGCAACCTTGCGGCGATTTGCTTCCATCCAATCATAAAGCCGCAAAGTATTTTCTCCTGCCAGAGGCACAACCGTATAAGTTCTTGCGCCGTTGCCATCGGGCTTGGCGGCAACCTTCAACTGTGCAGGTTTGCCGGCTTTGCCTTGAAAATACTTGAAGAGATTTTCTTCGGCGGTAATCTCCTGTTCGTCAATCGCTATGAGGTAATCGCCAGTCTTGACGGCGACACCGGGCTGTACGAGTGGCGATACCAGCAACGGCTCAATGTTATCCCCTGCATAGATGCGCGTGATGCGATAGCGCCCTTGATGCACTTCATAATCCGCGCCGAGCAGACCGACATTGGCGGGCGATTGATTCGGAGCGTCGCCGCCGCCAATCTGCATATGACTGACGGTGATGTGCGAAAACATTTCGCGGAAGACAACATTCAAATCGCTACGAGTAACGACATTGGGCAGATAGGCGGCATAGTGTTCTTTCAAAGCCGCAAGATTCTGCCCGTGATGACTGGCATCGTAGAAGTAATCGCGCATCAAACGCCATGCTTCGTTATACATCTGCCGCCATTCGTCACGCGGTTGAATTTGAATTTCAGCGTTGGCTAAATCGAGTTTGCCATCGCCCGCTTTCGGCGCGGCATCGGCGGAGACGATGAAATAATTGCCGCCATTGACGTAAAGCAATTTGCTGCCATCATCTGAGACAACAAAGCCGCCAACGCCTTCGATAAACTTATCCGACTTACGATTGATCACGTCAAATTTGTGCAGGATGTTGGGGCTTTGATTGCCCGCTTCCAGAACAAACAGAATGCCCGCTTTTCCGACTGCTAAACCGAGGTAATCACGCGGCGGCGCGGGCAAGCGCACGATACGCTGGCTGATGCCTTCAATGTCAATACCGGCTGAACCATGCTCCGCTTCGCCATTCTCCGGCTTGTTCGTTGCAGGCAGTAAAGGCGAAGCATCCGTATTGCGAAGCACGACAGCATTGAGGCTGCGCGTCACCAGCGTTCTAAAGGTGAACGAACTCATGCCGAAGACGCGGCGCGGTCCGGCATTGGCGCTCAAGGTGAAATAGAGATACTTACTATTCTTATCAAAGACCGGCGAATCGGCGTCATAACGGCTATCGCTCACGGCATAGCTTTTCGCGCCATCAAGCGAATAGAGCATCAAGGTTCGCAAATAGTTCATCTGAACTTTGGTATACGCCAACCAGCGACTATCCGCCGACCATGCGGGCGTTGTATTGTCACCGCCGCGATAGTGCGTGTCAATGCGTTTCGCCTGATTCTTTTCAATGTCCACGTACCAGATTGCCAGCCGCTTATCCGAAAATGCCAGCTTCTTTGAATCGGGCGACCAGACCGGCTCATTGTAAAACGAGGGTTGCGGTTCTATGGCAATCTTCTTTACTTCATCACCCGATACGGAACGCAAATGTAATTGATATTCGCCCGATTCATCGGAAAAACAGGCAATCCATTTGCCATCCGGCGACCAGACCGGAGTGCGTTCGGCTACGCCTGTAGTTGCGGTTAAATTGCGGACTTCCGGTTTCTCGGCGCTGGCAATCAAGACTTCGCCCCGCGCTCCGAATAATGCCTGTTTGCCATCCGGCGAGATGTTGAAGGCGCGAATCCAGCGAGCCGCTTTGACATTGCGCGATTTTATTTCAGCGAAATCGCCGCTATTGATTTTAATTGGTACAACGCGCTCCTGATTGGTCTTTACATCAAAAAGATGAATCGCGCCATCCTGAACGAAGACGATTGCTTCCGTGCCATAAGAAGCCGCTTTAATGTCATACTTGTCAAACTTCGTCAGTTGATTGGCTTTCTTCGTCCCGGTGTCATAAGCGAAGAGATTTGCCGTATTGGTGCGGTCAGAGACAAAGTAGATCGTGTTGCCCACCCACATCGGATTTCTGTCGTTGGAATTATCACGCGGCAGGCTTTGCGTTTGACTGCTGGATAGATCGGCAATCCAGATGGGCGAAGTCTGCCCGCCCCGGTAATTGCGCCAGGTGCGCGTCGGGTCGCCCATCGGCATATAAGCGAGGCGCAAACCATCCGGCGAGTACGAGCCTTCCCACGCCAGCGGCAACGGCAACTCTTTTTCAAAGCCGCTTTGTACCGAAATGGTGTAAAGCTGGTGTGTTGAATCCGTGATGCGGCGTGAGCGGAAGAGAAGATTTTTGCCATCGGGAGTCCAACCAACTGCCACATCTTCTTTCGGATGCCAGGTCAAGCGTCTGATGTCGCTGCCGGAAACTGAGACAACATAGAGATCGAGATTGCCGCCGACGTTCATAGAAAAAGCGAGTTGCGAGCCATCCGGCGAAAATACCGGCGCGACCTTATCGCCCGCTTGCTTGATGACGATTCGCGCCTCGCCGCCCTCGCGGTCAACCGTCCAGATGTCGCCCGCATAAACAAAAGCAATCTGTTTACTGCTCACGGTTGGCATTTGAAACGGCATTCGCCCTGTCTGTTGTGCCAGAGATGTTACACAACAAAGCAAAAGACCCATCACAATCATAGATAGTTTAGACATAAGGGTTCCTTCCGAAAACTGTTGAGATTTTCGTGAAGACAAGAAGGCTGGCTCTTATCCTTCACTCATAATGCAAGGCTTCAGCGGGCTGCACTTTCGTCGCCAGCCAGCTTGGATATAAACCGCAAAGAATGGTCAGCAGATAGATCGTCAACGCCGCCGCGAGGATGCTGTAGAGATAGATCTTGGCGCTAATAAAACCGATGACATCAAGCAATGGGAATTGCACAACGAGTAATATACCAATGAGCAATCCGAAGGTAGCGATGACGAGCAATTCGCCGAGTATCTGATTTTTGATTCGTGCGGCAGTTGCGCCTTTTGCTCGTCGTAAGCCAATCTCTTTGCGGCGTTGCGTGACGCTCTGCCATAACACGCCGGTTAATCCCAAGGCCACCATAATCATTAAAAAGGCGGCGATGATGCCCAGCACCACTACCGGAATGAGTTGCAGGCGAAAAAGCGATTCACGGAGATTGACTAACGGCTGGATTTCAAATGACCAGTTCTTTGCCACCGCCTGTAATTTATCGTTGAGTTGCGATTCAAATTCGGCAGGGACACCGGGGCGCAATCTAATGACCAGATTTCGCGGCGGGCGCTCTTTGGGGTCATTGAGATTCTTCCGCGTAAAGAGAAAATTGCCTGCTCCTGCGAGTTCGCCTTGCTTGCGAAAATCAGAAACGACGCCGACAACCCGCGACTCTTTGCGCCCCTCACCCTCTGAGCCAAAGACTTTGCCGACCGGGTCTTCGTTGCCGAACATGGCTTCGGTGAGATTGCGATTGATGACGACGGGGCGAAAGTTTGCCGCATCATCATCTTTGTTGAACCATCTGCCGGCGACAACATTCAATTTCAAGACGGTCTGGAAATCGCTGGTTACTTCACCGCGTTCATACTCAATGTTTTTGCCGTTATGCTCCTCTGAACTAAAACTGCCACTGGATTGATATGGCACAGAAAGGGCGCTGGCGACGCTTTCTACTTCCGGCAGGTCTTTGACGGTATTGAAGAGTTGCCGCGTCAATGCCTGCTGCTCCGGGGTAAAATAATCGTCTGACTCCTGCTTTACATCTATATTGATATTCCAGACGTTTTCATACTCGAAGCCCAAGGGCTGCCGGTAATTGTTCGCATAGTAAGCGACGAACATCATCACCACGAACAAAACAAGGAAGGAGACGAGTATTTCAAGGGTGATGAGAAAGTTGAAGCGTTTGCGATTCCAGACCAGTTTGATGAGATGTTTAATCATCGCGTACCTCCTTGCAACGCTTGTACCGGATGCAGCCGCGACATCTTCCATGCGGGATAAACGCCCGACAGTAACCCGAAAAAGACCGCCATGCAGAAGCCATAGAGAAAGATGCGGTAGTTGAAATGAAAATCGGCATACGGAATGAAGCCGCTACGGGCAATCATCTGTAGTACCAAATAAGAACCAATGAAGCCAATCGCGCCGCCGACCAGCGACAGCAGGACATTTTCAATAACGAACTGCCAGACCAGCGTTAGCGACGATGCGCCGAAGGCTTTGCGAACGCCAACTTCGGAAGCGCGTTCCATGATGCGGCTGACATTGATGTTTATCAGATTGATGGTTGGCAGCAGCATAAAGAGCAATGCCGCGATAAGTGCGGCAAGAATGAATTGCGATGGACCGCCGCCCGTGCCTTCAGAGATGAAGAGACTACCGATGCCTTCGAGAACGGTTTCGGCTTGCCCCTCCAGACGATTGAATTGTTTATCCGGGAGTTCTACCTGTGTGAGTCTGGCGCTGAACTCTTCTTTAATTGCCGGAAAATCATCCTTGCTACGTGCCAGAAAGACGCCCATGAAATTTTCGACGAACTCTTTTTTATAGCCGTCGCTTTTCGCAGTGCTGACGGGAGCCCAGACATCTGAAAACGACAGAACGCGAAGCACCGGCACATTGCCGACAACGCCGACAACGCGAAAATTCTGCCCGTCAACCGCGATGCTCTTGCCGACTGCCGATGCTTCACCAAAGAATTTTTTGCGCGTAGCTTCATTGATAACGGCGACAAAATTGCGGTTCTTGTCATCCTCTTCCGTAAAGGGTGCGCCCTCAATGAAATTGAAATCCATAATTTGCCAGAATGCGCCATCCGTGCGTTTGAAAAACAGTTTCAGTTTCTCGCCATTATGGTAAGCCGGAATGGAATTGGGCGCGGTGAAGAAAGAGGTCTTTTCAACAAACGGCAAGTCGCGGCAGTAGCGGTCAAGCAACCCATAACCAACCAAGCCGCTACGGGTGGAGCGCCTTTCCCCTTCGCCGCCTGACATACTCATGCGGTAGACGCCGAGCATCCGGTCAAGATTCTTTTCCGGCGGCATCGCGCCAAAGACATGATCGAAAAGCGACGTGGCGACCATCAAGACAATCAAGGTAAAGCTGATGGCAAAGAGGCTGATGAAAGTAAAGAATTTCCTTCTCAGAAATACTTTATAGGCGGTTTTAATATAATTTTTCAGCATAATTATTAGTCCGTAGCGCTTAGTCCGTAGTCCGTAGTTAGTAGTCTTTATTCGTAGTTATCGGAGTACGCCGGAAGCAGGTAAGACCGACACCATTAACTACGGGCTACGCACTACGGGCTACGGACTAATTTACCTGCCTGCCATCGAATAAGCGGACGATGCGCTCGGTCTTTTCCGCTTGTCGTGGGTCGTGCGTCACCATCACAACGGTTGTCTTTTCGTCCCGGCAAAGCGCCGTGAGTATCTCCATAATCTCATCGCCCATTTGCGAATCGAGATTGCCAGTCGGTTCGTCGGCTAACAGAATGCGCGGATTGCCGACGATGGCGCGGGCAATGGCAACGCGCTGTTGCTGTCCACCAGAAAGTTGCGACGGGAAATGATGGACGCGAGAAGCAAGCCCGACTTTATCCAATGCCCGCAACGCCAGTCGGCGACGCTCACCGTTCGACATTCGACGATAAAGCAACGGGATTTCCACATTGTCCACAACGCTAAGGTCGCTGATGAGATGAAAGGTCTGAAAGATGAAACCAATCTCTTCATTGCGGACGCGAGCCAGTTTTTTATCGGCATAGGAAGTGATTGGCTTGTGATTCAAAAAGACCTTTCCGCCTGTCGGTATGTCGAGCAAGCCAATCACATTCAAGAGCGTACTTTTGCCGGAACCGGAAGGTCCCATGATCGAAATAAATTCACCCTCTTTGACGGCGAGGTTGACGTTTGATAACGCCACCGTCTCAATCCTTGAGGTGCGATAGACCTTTTCGATATTTTCGAGTTGAATCATATTTTGTGTTGTAGCAACGGCTGAATTTTTCGTCTGCACTGTGGCGCTTTCCATCTAATCTTCTCCTTGTTTCCGCTACTTCAATTTCACTTCTTTCATATGCTGATAATCGGTCATATCCGAGATGATGACTTCATCGCCTTCGATAAGACCGTCAATGATTTCGTAGTTATCGAAGCTGGCAATGCCAATCTTCACCGGAACTTTTACGGCTGTATCGCCGCGAATGACAAACAAATCGCGCACTCCTTCTGCGGTAATCGCCGGACCTTTTTTGAGGCGCAACGCCGTCTCTTTTTTGTCAATGACAATCAGCACATCAACCCGCAAATTGGCTTTCAATAAGGCGCTCGATTTATCTTTGAGCGACAGCGTTGCGGTGATGATGCCGTCTTTAACAGTCGGCAAGATGCTCTCCACCGCAGCAGAAAAATACTCATCATTTATCTTTATCTTTGCCGGCATCCCGGCGAAGATGCGACTGGCATGGATGTCGGAGAGCTGCGCGTTCACCCGGAACGAATTGAGGTCGGCAATACGGGCGATGACCGCGCCTTTTTGTACCGTCGAGCCTTCTTCCTGTACCACCCACGTCAGCACACCGTCGCGGTCTGCTTTTGTGGTCGCCAGTTCGAGTTGACGGGCGGCTTCGGTGCGTTCTTTTTCGAGGGTTTGCATCTCCAGCGCCAGCCCGTCGAGTTGCGTCTTGTTCGATTGCTGGGCATTGCGTTTTGCTTGTTCAAGCTGCTTCAACTCAAACGCCATCTTCTCTGCCTGAAGTTCGACTTCGCGCAATTTGTCGCCGGAGAGCAAGCCTTGTTTGGCAAGCGAACGGCTGGTGGCGGCAGAGGCTTTGGCAGATTGATATTCGAGATTCTTAATATCCCACTGACTCTGTAGATTGTTCAGGGTGCTTTCGAGGTCGAGTTTGATTTTCGCCTGTTGATTCTGTTTGAGAGCAATCTGTTGATTGATCTTTTCGACGGCAAGTGCCGATTCGTTGACATCGAGTTCGAGAATCGGCTCGCCTTTTCTCAGTTCGTCACCGGGACGTTTTAAGACCCTTTTTACCAGAGCATTGATAGGACTGGAAATGACCTGTTCAAATTCAGGGACGATAGCGCCGGATGCGCTGATGGTCGCTTCAATCATGCCCGAATCTACTTTGGCGGTACGGATGCGCGAGCGATTGAGCGACGGCTTCATGAAGCGCGGCGCATAGATAAACGCTGAGGTGACAACCGCAACAAAGACGAGCAGCAACAACCCGCGTTTAACCAATTGTTGACGGCGAAAACTCTGGGCAATTTCCCGATCCATTACGATCTCCTCTGCCTTACAAGGGGCAAACGAGATGCCAGACAGGGAAGCTGCTAAGTAATTGAATCTAAAAGATTAGCTGTAATTCAAAATGAGAGATAAAGTCCGCCGATGGACAGCCATTGTCCGCTTTCGTACAATACGAATCAGGTAGCCATCCCGAGTTGATCGTTCAGGCAGATTAGAAGATCAAGAGTTGCGTCGCCGTAAGTACAGGTTTACTCTTTCACCCGCCACGGCGGATTGAGGCGATTTTCGCCCGCATAAAACAGGCAAATGACATTACCATCCGGGTCGTTCAGATAAGCCTCGCGCCAGAGCCAGCTTTGGTCAATCGGCTCTTGTGTAAAATGAAAACCTTTCGCCTGCAACTCGGCGACTTTGTTATCAAGGTCATCGCATTCAAAATAAACCGTAGTTGTGGAGTGCGGCGTTTCGCCCTTGCTCAATTCGATGGAAAAAGTCGAATCGCTATGAGGACAGAGAAAGCGGGCATAATGGTCTGTCCCGGCAACAATCGGTATCAATCCCAGATTGCGATAAAACTCAAACGCCCGGTTTATATCTGTAACGCGCACCGTCACCTGATTGAGTCGCATACATTCCGTCTCCTTTTTCAGCGATTGATATTGCTCCGGTTTTGGAGCCTGCAGAGAACGAAGTGGAAATTCAAGGTTCGGCATCACCGAATTGCTTGATGACAATAGAGCCTTCGGGAAACCGTGCCGTAATCTCCAATTCACCGCCCATCGCCGCAATGAAATCGCGCAAGGTGCTGACATACATATCGGTGCGCCTCTCCAATTTTGACACTGCCGCCTGATTGACGTGCAAATTCTCTGCCAGCCTCTGTTGCGTCATCTGACGCGCCTGACGCAACTCATTCAACGGCATTTCAGCAAGCATCTTTACCGTTCGTCGCGCTGCACGAGAGCGCGATTTAGCTGACATATTCTCTCGCAATATCTTAAATGACTTAGCCATTTTTCGACTTCTCCTTTTTCAACATCCGCAGATGCTCATCGTAAAGTTTATCGGCAATTGGGATGTAAGTCTTATACCAACGATTATTGCCGGTTTTCTCGCCGCCAATGAGCAGAATGGCAACCCTTCGCGGGTCAAAAGCATAAAGAATGCGATACGGTTTGCCGCTATGCTGTACGCGCAACTCGCGCAAATGAGCGTGTTTTGATTGTTTGATGGCGCGGCTATAAGGAAAAAGCAGTGCGGCTCCTTTCTTTTCAAGTAAACCCACATAAGCAGCAACGCTCTCCTGTTCGCCTTCATCCAAAGTATTCCACCATTTTTCAAACTCGTCGGTATATTCAACTTCGCATTCCACAAGAAGAATTATAACTTAAATGGAATATAACTCAAGAGGAATACAACGATAGCTCTTTCTTATTGTTTCGGACTATTTAATGCGAAAACGCCTGCATCACGCCGCGATGAGAAAAGGGTTTGCAGTTCAGATGGATTATTGGTCACGTTGAGAGCCAGAGCGAGTTTGATGCGGGCTTTCTGACCATTGAGGAAATCGGCGAAGATAACGCCAAGATTGCGAAGTTGTTTGCCGCCGCCTTCATAACCGTAACTGTCAAAGACTCTGCCGCGTGGACAACGCGAACTCATGACTATGGGTATATTCTGCTCAATGGCTCGCCTGATAGCCGGAAGCGTCGCGGGCGGCACATTGCCGCGCCCCATTGCTTCGATGACCAGACCTTTCGCGCCTGCGGCAATTGCCGCATTGAGCAACACAGAATCGGCTCCGGTAGCCATTTTTAAGAGATAGACAGGTTCAACGCCTGCATCGGTATTAAGCTGTTTGCGTCCGATTGGGGTGCGTCTGAAAATCACTTCGCCTTTATCCACAACGCCTAGCGGTCCGAAATCCGGGCTTTGAAATGAATCGAATGATTCCGTATGTGTCTTGGTCGCTTCACTCGCCGCTAGGATCGTGTCATTCATCGCCACCATAACGCCTTTGTCGCGGGCGGCATCCGACGCAGCAACACGCACGGCGGAAAGCAGATTCGACGGTCCGTCCCAACCGGATTCGGAACTGTTTCGCATTGCGCCGACGAAAACAACAGGCTTTGCTGTTACCAGCGTCAGGTCAAGAAAGTATGCCGTCTCTTCAAGTGAGTCCGTGCCATGCGTAATAACCACGCCATCTATATCGTCGCGTTCGACATTGGCGCGAACTTCTTTCAGCAAGTCTGACATTAACGATAGCGTCCAATTCGGACCGGGATGGCGTCCGAAGTCAATGATTTCGGCTTCGGCTTCCAGAGCCACTTCCGGCACGCTACCGATAATCTCTTTACCGGACAACGCCGGAACTGCCGCGCCAATCGTCGGGTCGAGTTTCATTGAAATTGTGCCGCCTGTAAAAAAGATGGCGAGGCGTTTTTTATTGTTAGTCATTGGTTATTGGTCACTGGTCATTAGTCATTGGTGAAACGCCTTGATGTCAGGGTATGGCAAGCATATTTTTGGTGTCGAATCTTTTTCACCACAGAGACGCAGAGACACAGAGATTGCACACAGAAAACGGCAAGGCGACGACAAGGCGTTCGCTCATAGTTGTCCGCCTTTCCCCTACTCCCTCACTCCCTTACGCCCCTACTCCTTTTCACCCCTTCGCCCTTTCATCCCTTCAAGACCGCTTCTGCCGCCTGATGCATCGCCGCTTCGAGATTGCTCACGTCAGAGCCGCCGCCTTGTGCCATATCGGGTTTACCGCCGCCGCGCCCGCCAAGCATTTGACAGGCTTGAGCGAGCAATTGCCCCATGTTCTGCGTCAGGTTTGCTGAACGCGCAAAGACCAGTCGCGCCGTCTCTTTATCCTTAGCTGCCAGCAAAGCGATTGCCGATTGATGCTGCGCTATTTTTGATGCCAGCATTCGCACTTCTTCTATGTCTCTGCCGTCAAAGATGGCTTTGATTAAGCGGCAGCCATTTTGCTCTTCTGCGGCATCGAGAAGTTGCGCGGCTTCGGCAGTCATCGCCAATTCGAGCAGCGAGCGCATTCGTTTCTTTAAGGCTTTATTCTCTTCGATGATTTTTGCGACGAGTTCGGGAGCGCCTTCTCTGCCGACGCTAAACTGTCGGGCGGTCTGCACAGCGGTTTGATTGGCAAGCCGATAATCCTGTAATGCCCGGTGTCCGCAGAGAAATTCAACACGGGTCATCTGCCCGACACGCTCGAATGATTTAATCGCAATCAAGCCGATTTCGCCGGTCTGTCGGGCGTGTGTGCCACCGCACGGCGACCAGTCGAAATCGGCAACTTCGATGACGCGAACCGTTTGATGTCCGGCGTTATCTTTACGAAGCGGCAAATTGCTTAAATCGTCGTCGCTGTTGAAGAGATGGACGCGCATCGGGCGATTTTCAAAGATGATGGCGTTGGCAATCTCTGCGGCGGCTCGCATATCGTTATCAGTGGCATTCACAAACAGCACATCAATCGTTGACGATTCGGAACCGAGATGAAACGAAGCGGTGTCTGCGCCACACGCCTGAATGAATGCCTGCGAAAGAATGTGTTGCCCGCTATGTTGTTGCATATGGTCAAGCCGTCGCGCTTTGTCTATTGCGCCAGCAACCTGTTGACCTGCTTGCAACTGCCCGCTTTCGCCGGTGACATGGTAGATGATTCCATTGCCATCTTCGATAACATTAAGCACATTGACGTTATCGAGTTTGCCGGTGTCGTTGGGTTGCCCGCCGCCGGTTGGATAAAACGCCGTGCGGTCAAGAATAACGCGCTCCGTACCGTTGCTGTTGTCAACATGAATCACTTGAGCATCGAATTGCAGAATGGATGAATCGGTGAAGTAGAGTTTTTCTGTCGCCTGCATACCTGTAAACCTTTAAGACTTGCATTTGTAGCACAGACAAAGCAGTTGCGAAAAGCTGTTGCTTATTCTATCGAAAACGGAAGAGCCGATTGAGGACAGGTGTTAGAGTACAAACTTTAGTTTGGTAGTAGATGAAGAAGCGAATTGCTTACGATCACAGCGGACACTGAAAAGCCTATTCGCCGTTTGTTGAGACTCGCCATTGATGGAATAGTTCGTTGTTCACGCTAATGCCAAACTAAAGTTTGTACTCTAAGGCCGGCTGGCGAAGGTTCGTTCTTCCTCAATTCTACATAGCGTAAGGCTCTCAATCTGGTTGAAAGATTGCTGCGAATTTTTCTGTAGCTGAATCTTTGCGGCTTTCAAGGCTTCGCCCCATGAAGTGAATACCTGATTGAAGGCTTCGAGTTTATAGTCGCTGAATTGTTCAATATCTGCCTGCGTTGGCAAGCGATCAAGCAGCACAGAGAGGCGTTTCAATTCCAATTGCAGATGGCTCTTGGCGATCTTCTGTTTTCGTCTTTTTGCTGGTTTTTGTAACGGCTGTTTGCGTTCAATGATGCGGCGCTCTGCGGTAGAAATGTACTTCTCATCCTGTTCAATGCAGATGAAGTTTCTGCCGAGCCGTCCGGCGACCAATGCGGTTGTACCAACTCCGGCGAAGGCATCCAACACTACGTCACCGGGATTTGTCGTCAGGCGAATCAGGCGGTCAATCAAGGCTTCGGGCGTCGGACACGGATGCCCTTGTATCGTAGTAGCACGGCGACCGGCGCGACGATCCCGGTGGATGTCGTGCCAAATGTCGGTCAATTCGCCACGCCAGAGTGATGCCGAAGCGCGACGTTTACGAATACAACTGCGGCGTTTGCAGACATCGACGCGATCCGGCGGAAAGACCGCTTCATCGAAGGGTTGCCAGCCTTGCTCCATTGAGCAGTAATTGAATCGCGCTGCCCGTTTGCCTTTCGTGAAATAAAGCAAACCGTAATGCGCCGGCATCAACACGCCTTTCGGTTCGGGTAGCGCGTTCCAGACAATCCAGTTTTGTAGATAGATGTCGCGCTGGCGACATAAGAAATCGCTGATGTGCAACGCCCATTTCGGCAGATTCAAAATGACCAATGCGCCACCCGGTTTCAGCACCCGCATATATTCAACAAGCCAGCGTTTGCACCAGCCGATATATTCCTTGACGGCGAGTTCGTCAGCGTAGCCATTATAGTCTTTCATCAGGTTAAACGGTGGGTCAGCAAACGCAAGGTCTATTGATTGCGAAGGAATGGTTTTCAGAATGTCGAGGCATTTACCTTTGTGTAGCTGGTTGAGTAAGGTATTGCTGATTCCCTGCTCTTTCTGGGTCTCGCGTTTTGTGAGTGATAGCGGATTGAACGGCTCGAAGTGCAGCACGTCCTGATAGATTGTGACTCGTTCGCGTTCCGGCGTAAGCAACAACAAGCGTTTTCGAGATTCGCGCTTTGCCAGTTGCAGGATACGCTCAAAGACTTCGGCAGGCATCCGGTCTGTTCTATCAACAATGAAATCCATCCACACATCGGAGAGCGCCACGCCCGCCGGGTTCATGAGATGCGCTTTGCCGCCCCAGTCTTTCAACGTATCGCCACAGGCGCGACAGACAGCGTGTGGAACGCGGATTTTATTGATTGGCGCATTCGGCTTTGAGAGCAACAGCAAGCCGGTGTGTTCAGGTCTGAGTTCGTCGGCTTTTCCGGTGGTTGCCGTGCGAATGGCAATGCAATAACGAAAGGTCAACAAATCAGCAAGCGCCACGCCCGACGCCGCCAGATGCGCCGGTAAGCCGTAAATAAAAAGCAAACCTTCATCAGAAAGCATCATCGCCGCATCGCGCAGTAGTTTGCTATGTCGCGCAAATGCTTTATCGAATTGACTGGTTTTGGCATTGAACGGCTCAAATCGCTCATCGGCATCGTAAGGCAGAGAGACAACGCACAAATCGAACTCATTGCAATCAAAATCGGTGTGAGGTTCAAATCCCGCATTCTGAGCGAGAGATTTCAGGCGTTCGCTAGTCAACATTTGGCAGCAATCTATTTTGATGAAATATTGGGGCGCTTATGATGCAACAGACGGCGGGCAATTACAAGTCTTTCGATTTTATCTTACGCAGATTCTAAAGCCATTCTCACAAACTAATGACTGATGACTAGAGAAGAAAGTTCGTCAGGGGCTAAGAGTCTGGGCTTGGGGTCGCCCTGCACGACGCGAGAGTAGGGCGGCACGGATTCGGTCAACCAGACGTTGCCGCCGATAACGCTGCCTTCGCCAATCGTCGTATCGCCGCCTAAGATAGTTGCGCCCGCGTAGATAATCACATCATCTTCAATGGTCGGATGGCGTTTCTGCCCGCGAATCAGCTTGCCCGCTTCATCTTTCGGAAACGACAGAGCGCCGAGCGTCACGCCCTGATAGATTTTGACGTTGTTGCCGATTCTCGTGGTCTCTCCGACAACTACGCCTGTGCCGTGATCTATGAAGAACCGTTCGCCAATAACCGCGCCCGGGTGAAGGTCTACGCCGGTCTTTGAGTGAGCAATTTCGGTGAGCATTCGCGGCAGCAATGGCACATCCATAAGGTACAATTCGTGCGCCACACGATACGCCATAATCGCGTAGACCGCCGGGTAACTGAGGATGATTTCATCAATGCAATGCGCCGCCGGGTCGCCGTCATAAGCGGCGCGAATGTCTCTGGCGAGCAGGCAACGAATACGTGGTAGGGATTCAAGGAATTGATAAGCGCACTCTTCGGCTTTAGCATCTGAGGAAAAGCAGCGTTCACCGTCGAGTGCGTCCATGTGAAAGAGGCTCTTGGTTATCTGGTCGCTGAGGTGTTCAAAAAGCCAGCCGACGCGCTCCTGCACGCGATAGATGATGCGCTGATGCGTAACATTGCTCGTCGTGTAATAACCGGGAAAGATAATCTCTTCCAGCGCGTTCATAATCGCGGCAGCGTCTTCCCGCGACGGCAACGGCATCCGGTCAATATGATGAATCTTCGGGATGGATTCATCATACGAAGCGGCAATGCGCTCCATAATCTGCGCCAACCTGCCCTGCCGAATTGTGATGTCGAGTTTGCTCATAGTAACGTCTCGAAGTCTCTTTTACTCACTCTTTTCCAGTTGCAAGATTCGCGCTTCGTGTTGCTTGATGATACGTGCCATATCCATAGCGAAGCTACGCATATTCTCATCACTGGTGATGAGAATTTCGATTGCCTCACGTATTTCTATTCGATTTATTTCTGCTTCCGCTTCTAGCTTGCCAACCGTGTTTGCAAGGCTGCTCACGATTTGTGCCAACTGAACCAGGTTCTGACTTGTACCTGCGACGGTTCCTTTCAGAATATCAATATCGGCGCTGAATTTCGCTTGTTGCTCAATGATAAATTCTATTGCGCGTTCTGTATCCATTGGCTCTATCCTCTCTATTATTGTTTCTCAAGCAGTTCTTTGATTTTATTGACAATCGCCGTGTGGTCTATGCCGAATGCGGCGAGCAGTTCTTCGGGCTTGCCGGAGCGTGGCACATCACGAACAGCGAGGCTGTGAACGCGAATCCCTGCCGGGGAGACAGCCGCCGCTACTGCATCACCTATGCCGCCCCATGCCGAATGATCTTCAACCGTGAGAATCAGATTGTTAGTTGCTTGTCCGGCGCTTTGCAGCGTCTCCGCATCAATCGGTTTCAAGGAAAAAATGTCAATGATCCGCGCCGCGATGCCTTCGCTTTGCAGTTGGTCATACGCTGCCAAGGCTTCAAACAGGGTTACGCCAGCCGCAACGATGGTGATTTTATCGCCGTCACTTTGCCGCACAACTTTTGCTTTGCCGAGCGCGAAGGGTTCATCATTGGCATAAATCACCGGCGTTTTCGGGCGCGTGGTGCGAATATAGAAGATGCCTCTAGTACTGGCTGCAATTTCGACGGCGTTCTCTGCTGATACCGCATCGGACGGATAGAGTACCGAAGAGGTTTCAATTGCCCGCATCATGGCTAAATCTTCGAGCGCCATCTGTGAAGGTCCGTCTTCGCCAATCGAAATGCCCGCGTGTGAGCCGCAGAGTTTCAAGTTTGCCTGCGAGATTGCTGCCATACGAATCTGGTCATAAGCGCGGGTCAGGAAACAGGCGAACGACGAGGCGAATGGTATCTTGCCCATTGCCGAAAACCCACAGGCGACGCTGACCATATTCTGCTCGGCAATAAAGGATTCAAAGAAGCGTTCCTGATGCGCTTTCATAAACTTCTCGGCATAAGTGGAGTTTTTCGTGTCAGCATCAAGAACGACAACGTCGGGGTTGGCGTCGCCGATTCGCGCCAGCGATTCACCGTAAACTTCGCGGGTTGCAAACTCTTTGCCGAGTTCATAGTTAATGGGTTTCATTTCTTGCGCCTCGGTTGTCTTTTCGGCAATCGTGCGCCCTTCAGGTGTGTGCATCTGCATCTTAACGAATTTTGCGGTCAACGGTTGTAACTCTGCCAGAGCGCGTTCCATCTCTTCGCCTTTTTTGAAGGCTTTGCCATGCCAGCCGTTCTTGTCTTCCGCAAACGATACGCCTTTGCCCTTCTTAGTTGCGGCTATAATCGCAAACGGTTTGTCTGTGGTATTCAATGCTTCGTCGAGCGCGGCAAGGATTTGCGCCATATCATGACCATCAATCGCAACGGCATGAAAACCGAAGGCTTCAAAGCGTCGGCGATAGACTTCCGTATCGTGACCGTACATGGTGCGCTGGCTCTGTCCGAGCGCATTGACATCAACGATGGCGATGAGATTGCTGAGGTTGTAATAAGAAGCGATTTCCGCGCCTTCCCAGACCGAACCTTCGGCAGATTCGCCGTCGCCGAGCAGTACGAAGATGCGATTATCCACTTTATCAAGATACTTGGAATTGAGCGCCATACCGACAGCGCACGATAAGCCCTGACCGAGCGAACCAGTAGCAACTTCAACGAAGGGCAGGCGCGGCGTTGGGTGTCCTTCGAGGTCGCTGGTAAATTCGCGTAAGGTCTTTAACTCTTCAACCGGAATCACGCCCGCTTCGGCAAAGGCGGCATAGAGCAATGGCGCGGCGTGACCTTTCGACATAACAAAGCGATCATTTAAGGGATTTTTCGGATTGGCAACATCGTAACGCATGGCATAGAAAAAGACGGCAGCGACTATATCAGCCGCCGACATACAGGACGTGGGATGCCCGGAACCGGCTTCCGAAGTAGAAACGATTGAATGAATGCGGAGTTGATTGCCCATCGCTTCGAGCGATGGCAGCAGATTTTCGTTGATGCGTGCAGACTGTTCCATAGTGGCTCCTTTTGAATGTTCAAATAAAGTGACAGAGGATGCTGCGTACTCAGGACTCTGAAACACCACTATACACAAGGAAGCGAGCCGCTATCAACGCGACGGCTATCTGATGGCTGGTGAAATGAATGCGGAACCGGCAAGGTAAGCGGGATTAGGGAATGCAGATAATCATCTCTTCCGAACGTCAAACGCCTTTAGGAGATGGCATCTTTTCTTCGATACTCAAGCGGGCTGACGGTATACTCTTCCAGAGGCGGTTGGGTATTTCGTTCAAGTTGCAGACGTTTGCCGGCGGCTTCGATTAAATCATTGAGGGTTTCACCATCAACGCCCAGATTCGCCTGCCCGACGTTGACACGCAACTCGATCTCTGTGCCTTCCAAAGCCGGAAGTTTGACTTCACAGAGCGCCATCTGCATTCGCACCGCAACCTCATTGGCAGTTTCCGGCGTAGCGTGACGCAGCAGAGCAATAAATTTATCGCCGGTATAACGAACCAGCGCATCTTCGCGGCGCATTTGTAAACGGAAAGCTTCGGCAATCCCGGTCAAAGCCTGATCCCCCCGGCGACGACCCACTGTCTGATTGACGCGCTTGAAATTCTCCAGGTCAAGCAGCAACAGCGTAACCCCGCTCGCCAGTTGGCTCGCCGCTTCTACTTCGTGAGTAAAGAAGTGTTGCAGATAGCGCATATTCGGCAGCCCCGTAACGACATCCAGCATTGCCTGTTGCTGCGCTTCGGCAAAGCGGCTGGCGTTATGAACGGTATCAGAGAAGAGGCGGCTGACCTGTTCGAGTCCGCCAAGCTGTTGCGCCGTATAAGCAGTCAGGGTTTTGGAATAGAGCGCGAGGACGCCGATTTTGTTATTGCCATTGAGCAACGGCTGTACCGCAAGGGTACGATAACCGTCGCAGCGATGACCAAGAAAGGCGAGATCGAGTTTCGGGTCGGTATTGGCAAAAGGCGAGCGATTCGCCAACGCCCAACCAACGACGCCTTCGCCAAGCCCGACTTTATGATTGATCAGAAATTCAGCATTCTCGCCTGCCGCATAGCGGGCAATCGCCGCGCCGCCCGCTTCATCAAGCAGAAAGACAACGGCAGTATCATAAGGAATAATACCGTCGAGATGTTGTAAGGCTTGCGGAATGGTTCGTGAAATATCGAGCGAAGAGTTAAAAATCTGGGCGATTTCATAGAGCGCCAGAATCTCCTGACTCGATTGATGCGCGGCGCGAATGGTATCGAGATAAGCAACGGCATTCGCTTCTTTCTCTTCGAGCAAGCCCGCCGCCGGAATGGCTCTACGAATGGCGGCAGTCGCTTCTATCTTGAGCGGCTTAAAGACATAATCGCCTTTTTTCACCCGCGCAATCTGCTCTTCAAATGCGGGCAGATGTTTCAGAAAGGTGTCAACAATCTGCGGGTCATAGTAACGCCCGCGATCTTTGAGTAGGAATTGAATCGCCTCATCGCGGCTAACGCCTTTGCGGTATTGGCGGTCTTCGCGCACCGCATCGAAGCAATCTACAACGGTGAGAATGCGGGCGGTAATCGGAATGGCTTCGCCCTTGAGTCCGTCCGGGTAGCCCGTTCCGTCCCAGCGTTCATGATGATGACGCACAATTGGCACAAGCGGATAAGGAAAGTTGATGCGTTCGAGAATCTGCGCCCCAACAATGGTATGCAGTTTCATTTTATTAAATTCCGCCGCCGTCAATTTGCCCGGTTTGTTGAGAATATAATCCGGGACGGCAATTTTGCCGATGTCGTGCAGCAAAGCTCCAGCGTGCAATGCCTGAATTTCGCTGTCGGAAAGTTGCAACACTCGCGCCACACCTTCGGCATAAATCTGTACGCGCTTGACGTGTTCATGGGTTATCTGATCTTTAGCATCAACCGCCGTGGCAAAGGCTTCAAGAGTACGCAGATGCAAGCCGTTCAACTCTTCAATGTGCTTTCTGGCGGCGGCAATGTTCTGCACATACGGGCGGAATATCAGATAACTGAGCGCCAACACCGGCGCGACGAAGAGAACCGCGACAAAGCCGAAGTAGTAGATCATCGAATTGATGATGCCGGCGGTTATCACGCCTGAAAACTGCGTCACCACAATCCACGAATACTGTTTGCGCCAGATCGTGTAGATAGAGTCGCCGGTTTTCAAGGCTTCAGCAGCCAACACCAACACCGTATTGACGAAGGCTTGAGTAACGGCGAGCAACGCCAGCGCCAGCGCATAGAGAAAGAAGGTCTGGCGTTGATGTTCGAGAAGTTTGACCTCGCCAAACAGCGCCGTAATCAAGGAAGCGGAAAGGAAATAAGAAAAGCAGGTCAGAGCAATGCTGGCAGCCAGCGTAAACCATTTTCGCGTATGGCGTAGCATATCGCCACAGGCGCTGATGGCGGCAACCAGCGTGGCATATTCCATGCCGAGCAGCAGCAAGGTCAAAAAGACAAAGGCATCGGAGACGGTGACAATCAGCCCCGCGCCGGGAATGCGGGCAGAGGCAACCCAGCCGCCAATCACGGCAAGCGCCGCCAGCGCCATCCAGCGATAATCGAATGGTTGTTGAGCAACTTTGATGACATCGAAAAGAATAACGCCGCCGCCAACGAGTATCAGCAGCGCCTTATAAATCAGCACGTATGGTTCGCGTTTCGGGTCTTCCTTCTCTGTCATAGCCTGCACACGGTTACAGAGGATCGAGTGATTTTTCTATCGTGTCTGTTAGGGACAAGGCAGGGGAAGAGCCTCAAAGATGCGACAGAACGGTGCGTTATCCTGAATGGGCGGAATCGCCTGTGCGCCGATCCAGGGAAATGACAGTACAGAATTACCCTAAGAAATACGGCTTGTGAAGAGAAATCTTTTGCCGCTCCCGATTCGCCTTCTGATAAACTAAACGAGAAGTGTTGTCGGGCGTTTGCAGATAGATATGAAAAGAGCTTTGACGATTTTGCTAATCGGGATGCTGGCAACGATGGCTTGCCCGCGGCTTTTGATTTCGGAGCAAGCCGAAAGCCGTGCATTGCCGCCAAGCAACGAAGAGCGCGGCATGGTGGCGCTGGCTCAGACGCTGCTCGAAATGACTAATCCGTATACGGTGATGTGTATTGCCGCCCGCCCTGCGGATGCCGATTTTGCTACGCTGGCATATTATCATCACAAATTCGGAGCGCGGGTCGTCGTCGTTTTTGCCACAGACAGCAATAGCAAAACACCGGCAGCGCAACAGCCCCGCGAGACATTGAGGCGAGCGCATTTGGTTGGAGCCGATGCGTATTTTCTCAATCTGGCGGATTTCGGTTATGCCAAAACTGCTGATGAAGCGTTGCGCCTCTGGGGACGCGATGAACCCCTCAGCCGACTGGTGCAGGCAATTCGTGCTTTCCAACCCGATGTGATTATCACGCCGCACCGGGCGGCAACTGGTGACGGACAACAACAAGCCATCGGGCGTGTGCTGGTTGATGCTTTTGATGCTGCCGCCGACACCAAACAATTTGCGAATCTGGAACTGGAAACGTGGCAACCGAAACGCCTATTCCAACAGATAAACGAAGGTTACGGCGATGTCATTATCAACGCTAATGAATACGATGCTTTGCGCGGCAGAACGTATGCAGAGACTGCCGGAGCGACAACGCCGGACAAGGCGCTCTATAAGCTGGCGCGGTCGGCGAGCGGCGAACGGCTTCCGGCAAATTCGACATTACTTTCCGGTCTGCTGTTGCCGGAGAAGATCAGGCGCAGCATTGAACCTCCAGCAGTAAAAGGACAATTGCTTACCGAAAGCGCCTTCGCCGGTGATGACCTCTTCCTTGCCTTAAACAATCGTTTGCTCGAAAAACGCGCTGAAGGCTCGCTGGCGGATATTAAGGATCGCTACGGCGCGGATTATCTCCGCATGACGCTATACATCGAAAAGATTGAACGCGCTATTGCATTGTCATTGGGTGTGCGCTTGGCGATTCGCTTGCCCGACAGAATCATCGCGCAGGGCGAGAAACTTATTGCCAATCTCGAATTGCAAAATGGCGGCACGCAGACGCTGACGCTGGTTTTTCACACGCCGGAAACCTTGAGCGATGGCGCACCATTTAAGACTTCGGAAGTCATCAATGTCGCGCCGCATGGGGCAATAAAGCAAACGCTCACTTATGAAACGACAAATCTGCCGTTGACCTTGCCGCGCTCTCAGGCAGCTAACGAGGAGCGTTTCTATCAAACTTCGCGCTTCGACTTGTCAGAGCAATCTTATGGTAATGTGCTTGGCGTTTATGCGGAGATCAATCTGGGGCAGACGACGATTCGCATTCCGGCAATTACGAAATATGACCTTGCTGCGCCAATTGAGATAGAAGTTTCGCCGCCCGTTGCGTTTCTGAAAGACTGGTCACAGGCGCGGGGGTTTGACGTTACGGTACGGGTTCGCAACCGAATGCGTAACACCTTGCAGGGGGCGTTATGGGTTGTGCCGTTGGCGTTGGAAGCCAAGGACTACGAACCGTCACGAGTGAGTTTCACCGCCGAGGACGAAGAAGCGGTAGTAAAGCTAAAGTTGACATTGCCGATTTTGAAACCGCCATTGGCAACTGATGTGCTATTGGAATTTCGCCGCGACAAACCGCCTGCGCCCGAATCGTTGGCAGCCTACAAAATTCCGGTAAAGCGGCTCGATGCGGAAGTAGCGGCAGGAATGAAGGTCGGCTATTTCGCCAGTGACGATTCGCCGTTGCCTGCGGCGCTGGCGGCGTTGGGCATTGCCAATGAACAACTAACTGCCGCCGAACTGAAAAACAGTGAAGGGAAAACGGCTGAAGGTTGCGGCAAACTGTCGCGCTATGATGTCGTCATACTGGGCGAGTCCGTTTACAACCATGAACTGGCGGCGCACCGCGACTGTCTGCTCAGTTATGTCAAAAGCGGCGGCAATCTCGTAGTCTTTTCGCAACACCCGAATTTCTGGACTTCTGTTTTCAGCCGCAACAGCTTTGCCCCGTTTGTGTTGACGCTCTCCAATGGCCGCATTAGCGATGAAAATTCAACCGTGACCATCTTAGATGCCGAACATCCATTGTTAGCGAAGCCGAACCGCATCACCACGAAAGACTTTGACGGTTGGACGCGAGACCGCGCTTTATTTACGGCAAAATCGTGGGCAAGCGAGATTACGCCATTGCTGGAATCGGCAGACAAAGACGAAGCGGCACAACGCGGCTTGCTGCTCTTTGCCCGCTACGGTGACGGCAGCTTTACTTATACGAGCCTCACTTTGCCGCACCAACTGGCAAACCAGAACGCGGGAGCCTATCGCCTGTTGGCAAACCTCGTCAGCCTGTCGAAGACGTTGAAAGCGCAGAAGGGGAAATAAGGAAGCCTTGCCGTCAAGCGTTTAGAATACAAGCTTCAGCTTAGTAGTAGGCTGAATGATAGAACAATTAGACTCCTGACGAACCGTGAAGGGCAATAAGATGAGGAACGTCAGGTTCGGAAGAAAACGATGTATTCACCCTGCCAGCTACAACCAAGCTAAAGCCTGAACACTCGCTGCCATTTGCTCATTTTTCCTCTCAATACAAAGTTCGCAAATCTTCTTTGCATCATCAACGCGGCGAGTATCCAGATTTGACTTGCTGGGCATCATAAAAGAACAGAAAATAGAGGTTCGGGGCAGAAGGAGCGATTATGTCACGTTACAATTTTCCGCCGGGTCCGAAGGGCGAACCTGTTGTTGGTTGTCTGCGCCAGTTGCGTCGTGACCCGATGAAATTCCTCTTTGGCGCTGCCGCCGAGTATGGCGATATTGTCCATTTCAAACTCGCCACACAGGATGTCTTTTTACTCAATGACCCGGATTTGATACGCGATGTGCTGGTTACGAACAGCAAGAATTTTCAGAAGAGTCGCGGCTTGCAGATGGCGAAAGCCGTCTTGGGCGAAGGCTTGCTGACCAGTGAAGGTGATTTTCACCGTCGCCAGCGTCGCCTCTCACAACCCGCGTTTCATCGCCAGCGCATTGCCACTTACGCGCAGATGATGGTCGCTTACGGACAACGGATTCAGACAAACTGGCGCGACGGCGAAACGCTCGACATTGCTGAAGAGATGATGCGGTTGACTTTGAATGTCGTCGCTAAAACCCTTTTCAATGCTGATGTCGAATCGGAAGCCCGCGAAATCGGCGAATCGCTGACCGCAACCATGAAGATGTTTGACCGCGTGACCTTGCCTTTTGCGGGACTCATTAACAAGTTGCCGTTGCCAAGCAATTTGCGATTCCGGCGGGCGCAGAAACGACTCGATGAAACCATCTATCGCATTATTAACGAACATCGCGCAGCGGGCGAAGACCGGGGCGATTTGCTTTCGATGCTGTTGATGGCGCAGGACGAGGAAGAAGGCAGCGGCTCGATGACCGATAGACAATTGCGCGATGAGGCAATGACGATTTTTCTGGCGGGACACGAAACGACGGCAAACGCCCTGACGTGGGCGTGGTATCTATTGTCGCAGCACCCGGAAGTCGAAGCGAAGTTGCACGAAGAGATTGACGCAGTGCTGGAAGGGCGCGAACCGACTGCCGAAGATTTTCCGAAATTGCGCTATTGCTACAAGGTCTTTGCCGAAGCGATGCGGCTCTATCCGCCGGCGTGGACGATGGGCAGACAGGTGATGAATGACTACCCGTTGCGAGAGTATGTCGCGCCGCGAGGCTCAATTATTCTGATGAGCCAGTACGTCATGCACCACAACAAGAAATACTACCCGGAGCCTTTTAAGTTTGACCCGGAACACTGGACGGAAGAAGCACAGGCAAAACGACCGAAATTTGCTTACTTTCCCTTTGGCGGCGGACCGCGTTTGTGCATTGGCGAACAGTTCGCGTGGATGGAAGGCGTCTTGATGCTGGCGACCATCGCGCAGAATTGGCGCATGAAACTTCTACCCGGTCATAGAGTAGAGATGCGCCCGATTGTTACGTTGCGCTCGAAATATGGTATGAAGATGATTCTCGAACATCGCCCTGCCCGTTCAACCACAGCGATTGCAAAGTCGGCAGGACAACGGCAAAGCGGCATAATTTAACCGGGAAATTACCAGCGGATTTTGGCGGATGCGGCGGATTGCGACGGATTATCTGCGCCAATCCGCTGCATCCGCAACCATTCGTTGGTAATTCTCCTCGCTATTTCCCTTCCTTACACTTGTCACAATTTCTTCATTGGCGCTTTGTTCTATGCTCCTGCTCAATCAGGTTGATTATCTGAGTTGAAAGTGATACCTATTAGCGGCGACAACGCGACAGGGTGAGCTATCGGTCACCGACAGCCAATCCGCAAAGCAGCTTTATTCAGGTAAGTGCATGGACAAAATTAGCCTAAAGTTCAGAGTTACGCCTTCAGGCGTGATTTGCCTCAGACCTATCACGCCTGAAGGCGTAACTCTAAACCAACACGATTCAACTTAATTTTGTCCGCCTACTTATTCAATATGGTTACGCCTATTTTGTCAGAATGTGGAGCGGGTCACTATGGTTGAGCAACAAAAAATAACCAGCGCGGAAGCGCAGACCGGGTTGGATGCCTGGACGCGGGCGGAATTGCCTGCTCCGCCAATGCCAAAAGGCTTGGGGTGGATTGGCGTTGTCGGTCCGGGTGTGATTGTTCTTGGAATGTCCATTGGCAGCGGCGAGTTTCTTTTGGGACCCGCCGTCTTCGTCAACTATGGGTTTGCGCTGCTCTGGATTACGAGCCTCGCGGTCTTTCTGCAAACGATCTTCAACACCGAACTGATGCGCTATACCTTGGCTACCGGCGAGCCAGCCTTCACAGGCTTCATGCGAACCCGACCCAATTCCAGTTTTTGGGCATGGTTTTATGTAATTTTGTACTTTCTGCAAGCCGGTTGGCCCGCCTGGGCGGGCAATGCTGCCGCCGCCATCTTTCTGCTGGCAACGCAGCGAACGCCGCAAGCCGCCGACAGAAATGCTGTTTATATGATTGGCGTCGGCACGTTCCTCGGTTGTGTCCTCATACTCCTGATTGGCAGACGCATTGAACGAACGCTGGAATTGCTCAACTGGATCATGATTGCCTGCATCCTGAGCGGGCTTTTCGTGCTGGCTCTGCTCTTTGTCAGCCCGAAAACGTGGTTGGCGGCGGTTGTCGGATTTGTCGGTTACGATGCCAATACCGGCGGGTTTACTTTTTTCCCCGCCGGCGTTGATTTTTTCTTGTTGGGCGCTTTAGCGGCTTATTCCGGCTGCGGCGGTGTCGGCAACATTACACTGACGAACTGGGCGCGAGACAAAGGCTATGGCATGAGTCAAATCACCGGCTATATTCCGGCGCTGATTGGCGGGCAGAAGGTTCACTTGGCGCATACGGGTTCGATCTTCACACCGACAACGGAATCGCTGACACGCTGGCGCGGCTGGTGGCGCATCGTCAGAGCAGATCAATGGGGCGTATTCTTTACCGGCGCGTTACTGGGGATGGTTCTGCCGGCGCTGCTCTATGTCACCTTTTTGCCACCGGGCAGCGATATACGCGGACTCGACATCGGCGCAGCCTTGGCGTACCGAATGACTGGCGGCGTGGGAGCCTTAGCGGGCGGGATTGTTGCCTTTCTCGGCGCGTGGATATTACTGAAGACGCAACTCGATACCATGGAAGGCATGACGCGAGCCATCACGGACATCCTGTGGACGAGTAACGAGCGATTGCGAAGCTGGCGCGGCGGCGATGTTAGATTGGTATACTATAGCGTTCTTGCGGTTATTGTTGTCTGGGGGGTGATTGCTTTACGGTTGGCGCAACCCATCGTCTTGTTGCAATTGGGCGCTAATGTTGCCGGCATCGTCTTTATCATTGCCTCGCTGCATATTCTCTATGTCAATACCACGCTGCTGCCGAAAGAGTTGCAGCCTCCCCTGTGGCGACGCCTTTGTCTAGTTGCGGTGGCAGTCTTCTATGGAATCTTTGTTGTGTTGTGGCTAAGTAGTTTACTCAGACGGTAAGCGCCTTGTTTTGTGACGCGGCGACCGTATTACGAAAATCTTAATACGGCAAAATCTTTCCGGGTTGAAAAAATCCATGTTGCCACTTATTGTCAGGTATGCTATAACTAAAGATAATAAAAAGCAGCAATTGAGGTGCCTCCTCAATTCCTGAAGTGAGCGGAATGGTAGGGGACGAGATGATGGATGTGCTGATTCTCGTCCTCTTTTTTTATTTCGGAATAACAAAACAATAATTACCCAAAATCTCATATTATCGCTTTGTAATTACAACTTGCAACAGCACAAATCAGCCAAGTATCAATAAAATATCAAGATTTTGTTAAAAATCTTTAATCTTGACCCTGATAATGCCAACTTGCTACTATGAAGTTGGGTAGAGGGCTTTCTGCCAAGTTAGTGATGGCTTGTTAATTTAAAACCTTATGTCGAAATAACGGGAGCCGGGCATCGTACTTTGTCAGTGTATCCCTATACGTGGGGATGCCGGAAGCAGGTACACGAGGTTCCCACCTGTCAATGACAGGTTTACAAATTGACGGTCACACGGCGGCGCGGTAGCCCTCGCTTGCATCAGTTGATACGGTCACGAACCGCCAGCAGAACTCTAGCAAGCATGGCATTTACTTGCTTTCGCTTCTTTCTTACGGGTTCAGTCCGCTAATCGGATTACTCCACCAACCGCTTTTCAAAAGGGTTTGATTCAATGTCCCGTCGCTCGCGCCTTCGGTTTTGACCGGCACGACGACCATCTCGTAGCCTTCTTTGATCTCTTTGCCGATGCCGCTTTCGAGTGGCTTGCCATCTTTGCCGATGGTGAATTTGAAGATTCTGGCAAGCACACCCCGGCGCAGCGCTCTGATTTCGTATTCGCCCGGATTTTCATATACCTTCCACCAACTGTGATAGCTTTCTGAATCGGGTTTTTCCAGCAGCGCGTTGAATCGGAATCGCAGTCGGGAGAAAGCAACGGCGTCATTTTCCTCCGCTCCGTAGGTCATATCGGTTCCGAAGGAGGTTTCGGCAACCGTTTTGCCTTGGTAAATCAGTTGGGCGACGGCTTGCGGTTCGGATTGGTCGCCTTTAATCCACACCCACGCCGTAAGCCGTGTCGGTGTGTATTCATCTTTCCAACTGCCGACGAAGGCGACCGGGAGCCGCCAATCGTAATCAATGTAGTAATAGAAGTTCTTGTTGAAGGCAGGATTTTTCGCCGGATTGTAGAGGTACTTGGCGACTGTAAATTTTCCCGAATACAACACGGCATCGCCCATTTTTATCTGAAAGCCGTGAACGCCGGTTAAAGTCGAGGCGGAAGCGGCTTCCAAATCGTTGCCACAATCAGCAATTGTTTGCCAATCGTCGTCGCGGGTGTTCGGCGTACATTCCAGCTTGACGAACGGTTTGCCGTTCGGGCTGATAATTTCAACGGTAATCTTACTCGCGCCAGAAAGTTTCCCCTTCAAGTCAAAACTAATCTTCGGAGTCCAACGCCATTCAGCTTGCCCGCGATGCGAGCGCAAATGAATATTCAACGACATTTTATCGAGAAACGCTCCTTGCGCGAACGCGCTGCCCGTCAACATAACCAACAGAAAACCAATCTCAACCACCTTTTTCATTACCAATTTCTCCTTTTGCAAACCGTTTGCGAGTTGTCCTTGAGTGGCTCTCTGGCACGAGAGCAAGCAGGGGCAGGGGCTGGCTCGCCTGTCCTTATCCGACACTGCGATTTTATCGTTCTCAAGTCACAAAGTATTTAGAGAACGAGGAGATTTTCGTGAGAAGTCGGTGAGATTTTCGGCTTGACGGTCACATGGTTGTGCGGTAGCCTGCGTTTGCATCAGGTAAGCGCATCGCCAATGGCAGCGTCGCTGGCATACTTGCCTAATTCCAGCGAGCCAAGAATTTCGCGCCACGCGGCATCAGACTTTTCCGCCTCTTCAGGAAAGAATTCAAAGGTTAGCAGGGCTTGAATCTCGTCGGATCGCGCCAGACAGACGCGGCGGTATGCCTCGCGTTGTTCATCCGGGTCCTGATAGCTATATTCGCGCCACATAATTTCAATGTCGGGACGGCTGGCATCAACCAGATTGCCGCGAGCTGTCGAATCACCCTCTTTTTCGACCACCGAACGAAACAGCTTCATCAGCGGTATACTGCGCCACGTGAAGACTGGAAAGGTGTTAAAATAGGAGACCGAGAGCAACGAGGAGTGATGCGGGTGCGGTTTATTGAAAAAGCGTATAGAGCTTTTGGCAGGCTCAACAATCCAGGTTTCAGGAAAGAGGAAGCGAATTGCGCCTTTATCGGCAACAAAGAGGTGATAGCCTTTCTTGCTCTTCCAGTTGTGATTCGCTTTCAGGTCAACGGGTCTTTTTTTCCAGTTTGCCATAATTCTTCACCCACAAGCATCTATATTACCAAAATTCTCAGGCTGTAGGCTCCAGCCAATCTGCCCTTTTCGGTTTTTAACCTTTACCCACCACACCGTCTTTGGTTCGCTCAGTATTGGAATAAAATCGTCACTATATATCTGCTCACTGATAATTCGTCCTCGCAGCCAAAACTTATAGCACCCTTCGCCTTCGTAATGTAAAAGGTACAATACGTCTCCTCGTTTCGCTTGAATCTTATTTTTTTCATCGCCTAAAACAAATGAGCGTTTCATGATGGCTTTGCCGAGCTTGAGCGTAATTACTACTCCTGTTAGCCCAGTAATATGCTCTCCTTTTTGCGTCCGAAAGATTATGGGCGACTTCGTATCACGATTTTTGTAGAACACAGTTGGTTTAACGACAACCCATTCCCGATATGTACAACATTCAAAGGGACACGCCCCAAAATCTTCATAATAGCTTGGTGGCTTCTGTTGAGACTTTGGTATCGCCCATAACGATGATTGAAGCGATAGCCCGAAGAGAGCGCATCCTATTAAAAATCGGAGAGTTCTTCTATGTGTAAAAAGATTTGGCATTGGAATCTAACCTCTACTCATTTTCCCCGTTTGTTGCGACTCTCCTGCTGTTGTCGCCATTGCCTCGCAGAGGTAATGGCGGCGCTGGCATTGACTATGCCCCAGCCTTGCCGGTCTATAGCAATACCTGGCAGACGCATCGCTGTTTTTATCAGAATATACTTCACTTCGTGCGGCTTCAAGGTCGGCTCGGCTTCTATCATCTGCGCGGCAATAGAAGAGACTATCGGCGCGGCAAAGCTGGTGCCGTCTACGTGCTTATAATGCCCGCTGATGACGTTGTTATCCCGAATCTTCATCCAGGCGATATTCTTGAGGATATACGGCGCGAGGTTGACCGCCTGATCCAAGTCCTCATCAACGCCGGGATTGGCTTTAATAATCTGGCTCAAACGGCTGTCGTCGGCGCTTTCCAGACGCGCATAGAGCGCCGCCTGTTCCGCCGTCACCGTGCCGGGAAGAATTGGCGCGGCGACCCAGATACCGGGCGCGATAATCTCCGGCTTCTGCAACCCGTCAACCGTCGGACCATAACTTGAGCGATACATCCCGAAGTTCTCAAAATCGCGGTTGTTGTTATCGTCCAGCCCGCCGACGGTCAGCACTGAAGGCGATGAGGCAGGCGGTAGAACGGCGTGGTCTGGCGTGTGACCGGAATTGCCCGCCGCCGCGACAACGAGGATTCCGGCGCGAACCGCATCTTCAGCAGCTTTGCAGAGATTATCGGTCAAATAGCTCTCTTCGTAATCGCCGCCGCAGGAGATATTGATAATGCGAATGTTGTATTTTTGCTGATGCTGAATGCACCAGCGCAGCCCGCGTTCGATGTCTTCGTGACGAATGCGCGACGATTGCCCGACTTTCAGTAAAACGACATTGGCTTCCGACGCGACGCCGCGATAGAGTCCATTTGTCATAAAGCCGTTGCCTGCCGCGACCACACTGGTCATCATACCGTGCCACGACGACACCTGTGGCATCCGCAAATCTTCTGACCGGGTATCGCCAACCAGATTGACATATTTCAAAATACGATTGCGCGGCTCGGTCAAATCAGGATGGGCGTAAAATCCGGCGTCAAGAAAGGCGATAGTAACGCCGCGCCCGCGCCACTCCCCAGGAGCGCCGAGTCGCAGAGGCGTCGGCAATATCTTCACTTCCTGCCGCGCAAAATTCGGGAAAGCGGTATCGAGTTCGTCGCGCACCCGCGAAAAGCGCAGCAGACAATCGAGACAGATTTCTCTGCCCGGTTCCCAGCCAAAGGCATTGACCGCCAGCAATGGTTTTAGCGAAGCGTCAATTTCGTCCGGGTGAGCGAAACGATCCACATCAACGGCGCGTTTGCAAACGGGGCAGATAGCTTGTTGTTTATTCATTCAGTCATTCCAGTCTGTGAGGTTGCCCCGTTATTCTAAACGCCACTTCGCTTTTTTCCAACATATCCCGTTTATTCATCAGGATGGTATATCAGGAGCAAGCAGTTTTTTAATATCAGGCGTTCCAACACGGCTGTTGTGACTATGAAATGAATGGAGAAAATCGCTTTTATACGGGTTGCTTTTACTGCAAATAAACGAGACAGTTATTTCTTTGCCTCTATACAAAAATTTTGTAGAGTAGCCAAGTTTACAGGAGGCTTTTGGATAGGCTTTTTGATGCTCTCGCTCTGGAAGTTCTTCCAGAATGATTTTGCTTTTAAAGATTGCTACCAAATCAATTTCCGTTTGACTGTGCGGAACGGCAGGGAAAAAGTAATATGACTCTTCACGTTGCGACATTATTTCTTCGATTCTTTTCTTATTGTTCAAATCAATTTTGAGTGAGGCATCATTAAGCTGTTTTAATTCGACAAGCTCCAAGTAGCGCGTTTTACTCCATTCCAAGTCGCAATCCGGTGTGACAATAATGCCAAGTCTGTCTGGTTCATCGGGAGTTTTTATGGAAACGATGTCGCCACACTTGATAGTTGCGGCATTGTAGGAAAAATACAGAGCGCGGTTTATTAGTTTTCTTCGCAACTCCGGCGTTTCCTGAGCATCAATATCTTTTGCCGAACTTATCATTGCTTCAAGTGTTTCCACAAATTCATTGTCGGCAAGCAATTTTCGGTGAATCAGATTAAGAATAAAATCGTTGCTCCAATCAATGTTCCCACTCTCCCCAACAAGAACTTTAATGACGGACGTAATTTCACCTTCAGGCAATTCTGCTAAATCAAAAAATACAGATTCAAGAGACTTTGCAATGGTTTCACGATAAATGCCGGAAAGTTTTGCTGTCAAAGACGCATCCAGAATGGTTTGCAGCTCATTCCTGAGAGTTTCGGCATTATTGAATTCCTGTTTTGAAAGTCCTTTGATTAAATGTGTAGGAAAATTTATTTCGCCTTTTGCACAGGCATCTTCAAAGTCAGTAATATGCTCTGAGTAAATGAAAACAGGTCTGAAATGTTTTGACTTCATTTTTGCCAGAATGAGTTTGCTCAACACGCTGTCATTGTCGTTTTCAAGAAACCAATCAAGAATGACACAATCAAAAGGAATGTTGTCTTCAAGTTTTTCTATTGCTTCATCTTTTGTAAGGCATTTGATAAATTCAACCGGGACAGCGAAATCTTGCACAATTTCATCAATGAGTTTCTCGTTGTCATCAATTAACAATATTCTTTTCATAGCCTATTCTTTGCCTGTGGTGAAGGCGATTTTGAAATTTGCGCCTTTGAGCAAACCTGGAAAATCTTCCTGATTGACGAGAAAAATATCCCAGTTTTTTTCCTGAAGTATCTCTTTAATAATGTAAAGTCCCAGCCCCCGACCGTCTTCGCTTTTCATCGAAAAGAAGGGTTCAAAAATTTTATCGCGGTATCTTGATACAACTCCCGGTCCGCTGTCAGAAACGAACACACTTACGGTTTTCGGGTCGAGAATAATTTTAATCTTTTTGTCGTCGTTTTCCGATTTTCTGGAAAGCCAATAAACAGAATTGTCAATCAGGTTATTGAACACCTGCATACAGGAGCCTTCGCGCATTGTCACCGAAAATGTTTCTCCCTCAACATCAACATCAATCTCTTCTTTTTTGAGTGCGATCTCCTGCAATAAAAGAGTATTGTCAATAATTTGCCGAATGTTTAATTCTTTTTCCTTCGCAACCCGCTTAATATAGAACATCGGACCCAAAAGCCTGATGTCATTACGCAGTGATTCCAAAACACCACCGATTGTATCCACTTCCTTTTGAATTTTTGCGTGAACTTCGCTGCTAATAAATGGTTTGATTGAAACAATGAGTTTTCTTAATCTTTCAAGCGACGCATTGGCGCCTGAAATAAGCCGTGAAAATTCGTGAGTAAATCGCTCTGCCGCTAATCCGGTTCCTGCAAGGGTGAAGAGTTGCTTATTGACCGTTTCAAATTCCTCGACCGTTTGTGTAAATTGCTTTTTAATATCGTCGAACTGTGATTCGACTTTTCGTAATTCTTCTGCGGATTGTTGAACCGAAACATCAGAACTTTGAGAAACGGTTGTAGCGACATCGCTGATTTTTGCTTTTGCATCGTCTATTTTTTTTCCGACTTCAATTTCGGGCTTGATTGTTGGTTTCGGTTTCTTTGGTCTGTCTGATTTTTTCTCATTATATAAGAATCGGACTGTCTTAAAAACCAGTTTTTCAAATTGATGATACTCTTCATTTTCAATTAAACCTTCGCGGTTCGTTTTATCTTTCAGCGAAGAATTTTCAGCTTGGTTTATTTCAACCATACCGATAATTGTGTCATTACCAATAAAATCTGTGATCTGAATTCTTTGATTATCCAGCTTTAACCAATCATTTCCCGACTCCCCATAAGGCAAGATTCTAATGCCGTCCCTATAAACGCTCACGCCGGAAAGTTCTTCAATATCCTTTTTGATTATCCCTGATCTCTGTAGCAATTTTCCGTCTTTTGAATAGTGATGCAGGTTCACTATAAAACCGCCGCATTTCAACTCTTCGTTTAGTTTTAATCCAAAAGATTTTAAGTCAATCTCCCCTTCACGATGAGCATTTTCAACATCAGGAACTTTGGACTCATATTCAAACTCCATTATTCCGTTGTTATCTATCAGACCGAAGAGCTTGTAATGAGCTTTGTCTAAAATATCGGTTATTTCAAGGTCGGCATACTTCTCAAATTCGGACGGACAACTAAAAAACTGTAACTTTACATCAAAATCATTTGCTCCCTTAAAGGGGCTTTTCATTCTTTTAAGAGTGTTAGAAATCCTCTCTATGCCGGCTTCGGTCCAGTTTGATTTGAGATTGTTTATTTCAAGTATAGTTCCTGATTCGTTTTCCTCGAATTCAGTGGCTGATTCATAGGTGTATTCAATATCCACTTCGGAAAGATTCTTTTCGTAATCCTCAAATAGTTTCCAATCAATATCAGCTACTAATTCTTTCTCAGAGCTTTTTACTTTAGAAACCATCCTCAGATTATCGCCGATTTGTTGAGTAGCGAAGCGACCAACGCCTTTTTCTCCTAATGGCAATCTGCCGAGTGCTGTTCTTTGTTTGCTTGCTTTCTGCTGTTCTTTATGTCCGGTTGCCGGATTCATCCATTTGTTGAGAAACGTATCATCATCCATTCCGCAGCCGTTATCGCGGATGATGATTTTCGCATCACTTTGATTGAGGTCATACATCTCAATTTCAACTGAGGTCGCATCGGCATCATAGGAGTTCTTGATTAGTTCGAGCAGACCGACAGTTGCATCCTTGATGAGATATTCGCCAAGAATCTGAATCAGCCGCGCTTTCGGAACAAAGGATTTTTTCTGCTTTGCCATATCAATCCGTATGCTCCCTGTTGGTTTTGCAGATCCGCATATTGGTCATAATCGGATGCTGAAACTGCGGCGAGATAATGATGCTTCTGCCTTGTCCTAAAACCGGCACATCATCCCAGATAGCCTCGTTCACATTGCCGCCGGAAATTTTCAAGGCGTTGAGATTCCGGTTGCCGGTTGTCTGATGAATGACTTTCGTATTACACAGTTCAAAAATTTCTTCCGGCAAATGCGAAGGTTGTTGTGAGATGAAACACAAACCGAGCCAACGCTTGCGTCCGCGTCTGGTTACTTCACGGAGACGGTCAAGCAAGGCTTCCATCTTTGAAGCATTTTCCTTGCTGACAAAGGTATGCGCTTCTTCGATAAAAATTATCGTTGGCGGCAAATCGGGATTTTTGATTTTCTGATCAAAGACTTTACGGAGCAGATAAGCAATGACGATATTGTTTACCTGAACCGTATATGAGTTGCTTAAATCCAGGACGCTGACTTTTCCCGGTTTCAGCAAATCCGAAGTGTCGAGCAGATCATCCGTCGAATCGAAAATGCCGAATCTTCGCAAACGGTTCAATAATCTTTTCACGACCAGCCAAGAGGCTTTTGATGAGCCTTTCTGTTCTCTTACCTCTGCTTCCAGTCCGGCAAGCATGGCTCGGATGGTCAAATCAGGGTATTCCGGTTCTTCCTGAAACTGATTTTCGGCAATCGCTTTCCATTGATTTTTAGGATTCTTCGGCTTGGTTGATTTACTTGTGATACTGGCAACTTGCCTGTCCCACAAATCAATAAAGCGGTCTTCCTGCGTTTCATTCATTCCCATAATGGCTGAAAGTTCATACGGCGATAAACTCCCGAACGGAATGCTGAACTCAAGCGAATCTTCTCTTTTGCTCTCTGTGCCTGCCGCATGACAGACCTGAAACTTACTGAGTCCTTTGGGAGTAATTTGATATTGTGCTGCCTTCTTTTTCAGTCCGGCATTCTGTTCAATTTCAGAATTCGGCTTATCCATCGAAATATATTCGCCTTCGACATCCAGCACGATAACCGCCCAGCCGGCGGCAGAGGCTTCTTCAATCAACACTTGCGAGGAATTGGTTTTGCCTGAGCCGACGGTTCCGAAAATTCCGACATTGCGCGGCAGCACGACTTTTGAATTGGCGTCAAGATAGACGCGGATTCCTTCGTAGCCGCTCAGTTGTCCGAGATACATATTGCCGTTCAGTTTCAGCAAGTCCTGAATCTTTTCGGGCGGCAGATTGTAAACCGGAGATTTCGGATAAGGTCTTGTCTGAACGCCGGAAAGGTGCGACGAATCGTAATGAAACAAACCAATCAATTCACAGTAACAGATGCCGTGATAATCAGGAATAAAAGCAATATCGCCTGCCTGAACGATAGACGCTCTGGCAAAAGCAGAATCTCTGCTTACCGCATTGGGCGTGTAAATAGGAATGGAAATAGGGCTTAAAAAGATATTTTGAAACACGCGCCGTTGAGTAATTCATCGTGTTCGGAAGGATTGGCTAAAGCGATTGCGTAGTTTCTTTTTTCAAGAATCTCTTTGACAAGATGAAGCCCGATACCTTTTCCACCTTGCTTTTCTTTTGTGGTAAAAAAGATTTGAAATATCTTATCTTGATACTTTTGCGGAATGCCCACGCCATTATCGCACAAAAACATCGTGCGTTGAGAATGTTCAATAATGAATTTTACTTCTTTGTTTTCCCGTGCTGATTGATTGAGCGCATCTATTGAGTTTGAGAGCAGGTTTGTGATCACCTGCATCATTGCGCCTTCCGGCATTTTCACCTTAAAGGATTCACCAACAATTATGACTTTGATTTTTGCTTTGTCGAGATGGTTTTCTAAAATCTTTATTGAATTATTGACAACAGTTTTCAAGTCCAATTCTTTTTCAAGGCTGGATGATTTAATCGTAATTTCTTTGTCATTTGCAAGCAATGATGCCGCAAGAGTTTCCACTATATTTTCTAAATTTTGAATTTCATCTTGTATTTTACTTTCTGAACATTCAGATAGCTTTTTCATTTTTTCCAGTGAGGAGCGTAAAGAACGAATCATTCGGTTGAATTCATGTTTCTGCCTCTCTGCTGCTAATCCAGCGCCCGCCAGTTGAATCAAATAACTGTTGATTCGTTTAAGCTCATCTATTTCTTCGCGGCTGTCTTCCATCTTATGCCTTAAAAATCTTGGTGAAATGGTAATCTAAAAATTCTTTTTTAGGTAAATACTTTAACGGCAAGTGGATTTTCTTCCCCTCTAAGTCTTTGAAAGTCTTTTCAAAATATGGTTTGTTACGATGCTCTTTTATGTGTCTCGACAAATGGATTTTGTAATCCGCATCAATTCCAATGAAGCCTTTATCAAAGCATTTATCGAAAGTCGGAGAGAGGCAGATTCCATTCTCAGGATTCAACCTCTCCTCTTCATTATGCGACCAAGGAATAATATGACTTGCAATAAGTATTTCGGGAATATCTATCTGGGTAATTGCACATTTGTCAGAATAATTCACCAACACTATTTGACGGAAGATGTTTTGATTAACTCTTGTTTTGATTGCCCTAATTTTAGTCTCACCTCTGAGGTTTTCAGTTCCGACTAAAATCTCAGAAAATTTCGTTTCAATTCTATTCTGCTCATATTCTGCGAGTATTCTTTCGCTTTCAAAAAGCAACTCTGACTTATTGTTTATAAATTCGTTCCAAATTGGTTCAACTTGTCTTCTGCCATTGGCTAGCCCGATGATGCCGCGTTGTTGATGATAAGGATCAACATGAGCAAAATTACCCAATCTTCTAGAAATAGAACCTGTGGTTCTACCAATTAGATTCGCAAGTTCAATCACTTCTTTTGTTCTAGCGTGCATTTTTCCAAAAGGCAATTTCAAGTAAAGATTCAAGGCAACGATGAGTTCGTTTCGTGTCCAAAGATTTTTTGGCATAGGCGTTTTATTGGAAGTTTTCCGGCATTTATTCTCTATGTGAATGCTTTATCTCGCATCCAAACACCGTTATAACTTTCCAGCCGTCTTTTTTCAATCTCAAAAAGTTTTCCTTGTCGCGTTGCTTATTTTTGCCGATTTTATCCAGCCACCAAGCGGTGCGCGTTTTCGGGATGACATAGTAACGGCAGTTGTCGTGTCCGTGCCAGTAACAGCCGTGAATAAAGACTACCGTTTTCAGCTTTGGAAAAACCAGGTCGGGTTTTCCCGCCAGTCTTTTGTCATGCAGACGGTAGCGCCAGCCTTTGGCAAAGAGATACCGTCTGACCAGCATTTCGGGCTTGGTATCCTTGCCCTTGATGCGGCTCATATTAAAACTTCGCGTCTGCTTGTCATGTACATCTGTCATTGTACCAATATACAGCCAAGGCGCATATCATTCATAAGATTAAAACGCGGCAAGGCTATGCAAATCAAGAAAGGAACGCTGCTTTTGCGAACAGGTCTTTGATTTTGGATTTATGCGACACTTGCCAATGCCCTGTAGAAATCGTCAAAATCAACGTATGACTCACGAAAAAGAATTGGCATATCGTTACGATTTATTGATTACCAGTGGTTGGCGTGATCGGTTCGATTCGCTCATCAATGAGAACATTACCCTGCCGACAGAAGGGCGCATATTGGATGTCAACTGCGGCACCGGAGCGCACGCTATCGAACTGGCGGAACGGATGCGCGGCAAGGGCGATGTGATTGCCGTTGACCCGGACGCCGAACGCATCGAAATCGCACAGGCGAAGGCATTGGCAAAGAAGCTGGACGATGTGACCTTTGAGACCGGCGACGGCTGTAATCTGCGTTTTGCCGATAACGATTTCGATGCCGTGATTGGCGATGCTTCGATGCTGGAAACCGATAAGATTGAATGTATGCTGCGGGAGATGCGTCGGGTTGCCGACAGTGATGCAACAGTGGTTTTGAAACTGGCAACGCATGGCAGCTTTGACGAATTCTTCTCAATCTACTGGGAAGCGTTGATGAATATGGGACTGGTCGAATCGTGCTGGAGCCGGCTTGAGGCATTCATCAATGAGCGCATCGCGGTTACGGCAGCAGAAGAGATGGCAAAGCAGGTCGGCTTGCGTCAGGTCGTCAGTATCACAGAGAAAGATGTTTTTGATTTTGCGAATGCTGAGGAGTTCATGGAAGCGCCGTTGATTCAGGACATCTTTCTGGATAGCTGGCTCTCCATCGTTCCTGAATCAGAGCGCGACAAGGTGAAGCGCGAAATCGTTATGATCATCGAACGCGAACGCCACGACGAGCGGTTCGATATTTCCATTAAGGCAACACTAATCAAAGGCGTGAAGTAAACACAGGCTTTGCTTAATCAATATCTGTGTCTTATGCTGATAAGGATTGGGAGACCAGCTATGGACAATACCAAACTACTTGAGCGGATAACATTTAATCCTGAGATATTTGGCGGCAAGCCCATCATCCGTGGGCGGCGGCTGGCGGTAGAACATATTCTTGGAATGCTCGCCGCCGGCGATACGCCGGAAGTCATTTTAGAAGGCTATCCCTGGCTTACCTATGAAGACATACAAGCCTGCTTACTCTATCAATGATTCTTTTCGCTTGAAGCTAGTCAACATTTGTCTTCAATCAACACTTTTCAAGACCGCAATTCGGCGGCGATTGCCAGCGCCGTTTCTCCGGCTTTTTCCAGTTCATCCGTGCGGTAAGAGATTGCCGCAACTACCGCGTGACCGCCGCCGTTGTAGCGTTCACAAATCGAAGCCAAGTTGTGGCGGCGCGGTTGCGGACTCCAAGGGTTGAAGCCGACAGAAACTTTTGACCGCGTTGGCGTCAAACTCAAACCCACCGAATAGGTGCATTCGGGAAACAGGTAATACGGAATAAATTTGCTGTAGCCCACAGCGTCCGTCGCGCTCAAATCGAAATAGACGACGCCGCGTTCCACCTGCGCTGCATCGCGGATTAACTCAACCATCTGTTGATGCCGCGCAAACAGCGGTTGAAACTCTTTCTGGAAATGGTCATCGGCGACAATTTCATCAAGCGGTTTCGTTTGCATTCCGGCGATGATTTTGTGCATCAACTCTTCGTCATTGCTCGATTCAATCACCAGCATCAGTTTGAGCGCCGGGGCATTCAATTCGACGGCGGTGCGGGCGCTGTCATACTGTGCGCCGTCAATAATATCTGCCCACTGAATCAATTCATTCTGCTGCAACTGATCGAAACCGAATTTCTCCGTCAGCGTGTCGGCAATGAACTTGGTACAGGATTTGTACGCCGGGTTGTAAAACTTCGTCCGCCAGTTCTGGGCGTGAAAATGCTTTTCATCTTCGGGCGACAGAAAGGCGCTTTGATGATGGTCAAACCACCAGGTCAACTTATCCGACGGGCTGTATTTGAAATCAACGATGGCGTTTTCGTCGCCGTCGAAGTTCTCTTCCTCGATTACCTTCTGGTTGGGTTGATGCGACAAACCGCGAAAGCCGATTTCAGCTTCCGGCAGCAGTTGTTCTTTCAGGAAGCGGGCAAAGACGGCAGCAGAGGCGAAGCCGTCGAAACAATGGTCGTGATGCAGAACTCTGAATTTCATAGGATATGACAGTTTACGAATGGCGATAAATTTATAACCGAATAATTTACCATCTCAGCCGCAGAATCGGGAAGGCGAATCGGGCGACTTGGCATTGGAATATGATTTGCCCTTGATTCTATGCTGTAGCAATTTAATACAGGAAAATTGGTTGGACTTGTTTCTTTGGCGTATGGTAAACGTCTTTAGGGAGTTTTCAGTTTGAGGTATGAGATTAACTGAATGATTGAAGCATATCAGCAGGCTCACAACGTGTCGCTCATTATCCAACCCGGCGACAGTTTCTTTCCCATTGTCGGAGCGATTGACAGCGCCGCCAAATCTATCAAAATGACCATCTTCCGTATGAATGATCCGATTGTCAAAGATGCGCTCCGCAATGCCGTGGCGCGTAGCGTTCAGGTGCAGATTCTCGTAGCGATTGATTCCAAAGGCTGGATAAAACGCAATAAGAAACTGACCGAAGAACTGGCTAAACTTGGCGTTGAAGTCAAAGCCCAACGCGCCGATAAAGATCAAATCAAACGCTATCATTACAAATTTATGCTGGTTGATAAATCGCAGGCGATGATTCTCACCTTCAATCCGACGCAGAAGAATATGCACTACACACGGGACTTCGGCGTGATTATCCGCGACGAAGAGATTACCGAAGAACTCAGACGACTCTTTGACGCCGATTGGAATAAAGAGAAATTCAAGCCCGCCGCTTCGCCTCTGGTCATCAGCCCGTACAACAGCCGCGAACGCCTCATAAAACTGCTGAAATCCGCCACCCATACGATTCGCATTCTCGATGCTAAGATGGATGACACCGAAGCGCTTGGCGTTCTTGCCAAACAAGCGGCTGCCGGTATTGATATTAAAATTATTAGTGGGAAAACCGATTTGACGAATCTGCTGCCGCATCTGGAAGTCAGAAAACTGGCGCGTTATACCCTGCACGCCAAATGCATTGTCGTGGACGGCAAGCGGTTCTTTCTTGGTAGTCAGAATTTGCGGGCGGTGAGTCTGGATCAACGCCGCGAACTCGGCATTATCATCGAAGACGACGCGATTGCCGGACGTATCGAACGAGTCTTTAACGAAGACTGGGCAAATGCCACCGAAAAGATCAACAACAAGCGATAAACTTTGACCTGCCAACGCTGCAAAATTAAGATGGAAGAGCAGAAGCGCAGCTTTCATAAACAGCGCAAATGGATTTGTCCCCGCTGTGGCAAAGCCCGTATGCAAGCGCAAAAGCCGCGCCAAAGCAGCACGGCAAAAGGAGAATAACCAAATGAACAAACCGCGAACCATCAATTTCAAAGTCGGTGATGAAATCAGCTATGCCATGCCATCGGGAATCCTCTACGGCGAAATCGTCCGCCTCATCGGCGCGGGCGAATCGGGCGCTGTCGAAATTCAATTTGAAGACGGGCGCAAAGAAACCAAGCCGGTTAAAGACAAAGCCTTGAATCTGCTGAAACGGGCAGCGGGAACCAGTGAAGCAGAAGAACGCAAAGGCGACCGCTCGCGCCTACGCGACCCTGATATAGACGATGTGCGCCGCAGCGAACAACGCCGGCGATGGTAATCATCGAATCCGTCAACCGTTGCCGCCCGCTGTTTAGAGTACAATCTTCAGCTTGGTTGTCGGCTGAGGCGTGAACCCCGTCACCAATGGCAAGCCTCAATAAACGGATTCCGGCTACAGCAATCGTCGCCGTAGCTCTTATGACTCTTCCCTTCCATCTACGACCAAGCTGAAGCCTGTACTCTAAACACCGGCTGCCGAAGTTTGGCTTTACTTTTATCAGCGATAAGCATCAAAGATTTGTCGGCTTCGCGGTTATTCAGAGCCTCATCTATATCGGCGCATTTTTTTATTATGTCGTTTGTTTGCCTGCTTTCCGCTTTTCTTTTGTGGCGCATTACTGGCTGCGTCGGTCGTTTCGTCGGCAACTGCTTCTGCGGCGACGCGAACTTGCCTTGCCGGGACAGTAAGGCTCTCTGCACCTTGTTGTAACGGCGAGGCGGGACGCAGAGGCAACCCTGCATCCCATTTTTGCGCCGCCTCTTGCAACCAATACCGCAGACTATACGACGGGGCGATCTGTGCGCCTGCTGGCGTGATTGTCGCCGCCCGCACTGACTCGCGCCCGCGCCCTTCGTCAAATTCAATGGCATGGCTGGGCATTCGACCGCTGACCTTCGGCTCTGCCTGACAGAGGCGATAGCCGCGCCCTGCCTTATCGCCTTGCAAGTCCAGGTCGGCGGGCAACGTCCAACGGCTTTGCAGACAACGCCATTGCCGGTATTGCTCATCGCGTCTGCGGTCACTCAGCAGCGAATAGACCGTATCCACGGTCTGCGCTTGCGCTGTGCCAAGCAAGCGGCGGCGGCTTGATGCGGTAAAGGCGACGAGGACAGCGCAATCCGCGTCAGCAGCCAGTTGACGGGCATTGCGGAGCAGGTCGAGGCGAGCGGCGGCGCTGCTTCTGCCGGTCAAGGTCAACGGCTCACGCATTCCATCAATGATGATGAGATCGGCAGGTTGTTTTTTTACCCGCGCCGCGAACCATTGCCAGTGCGAGTGGCGGTAGAGATTCAAGGGTTGGCGATGCAGGTGCGTATCCACCAGGATTTGGAAGTTATCTTGTGCCGTGTTGGTATCTACCATGTCCGGCAACATTTCCTGTAATTCGCTCTGCAATCGCAAAGCGGCAGCGTCGCCGCCATTAACATAGAGGAGGCGGCGCGGCGTTTTATCTTTTGAAGAAACGGGCAGGACGGATTGCCCGCCAGCAAGCGCCAAAGCCAGTTGCAAGAGCAGATGAGTTTTGCCCTGTGCTTCATCGCTGACCAGAAGCGCCACTTCGCCGCGATGCAGACCGGCAAGCAACTCATCAGCTTCGTCGAAGTCGGCGGCAAAGAAGTCGGCGAGAGAGGGAAACACGCCGTCGAGTGGCGGCGGCAGTTGGATGACATCGGCGGTTGGCGAAAGCGTCAGCGCCGGAGTAGCGGTAGCCATAAGCACAGACCTCCTTAGAACCAAAAATACACCGACATAGTAACATAAAAGTACAGAAAAAGAAAAGCCGAAATGGTCAGAGAGAGCGTGGCTTGAGGAAGTTTTTGAACAGTTGACGGATGATTCGCAAAAGATGAAACTGCAAACAGCATCGGGGGGTTGAACAATCAGGAGAAATGCAGCGTAAATACAGAATTATGATGCAACCGCACGCGAGAAGATTTTTTGTTATCAGTTCAGCGTTTTGCCTTTTGGCGCTGAGTTTTGCTTGCAATCGCAGCGCCGCCCGCGTCGAGGAAAGCGCTCGTGTGGAGGAAAGCGCCCGCGTTCCGGTCGCCTCAACACCGGTTAAGCAATTGCTGGATGCGGCAATCGAACAGACGAAGTTCACCAAGAGTTATGACCCGGCTTATGTTAAAATTGCTTATCCGAATGGCGATGTGCCGTTAGTGACCGGCGTTTGTTCCGACGTGGTGATCCGCGCTTTTCGCAAAGTCGGCATTGATTTACAGAAAGAGGTTCACGAAGATATGGCGCGGAACTTCGCTGTTTATCCGAAACGCTGGGGACTCAAACGCCCCGATACTAACATTGACCATCGCCGTGTCCCGAACCTGATGACTTACTTTCAACGCAAAGGCAAAGCCGTAGTTATTACGACAAACGCCGCCGACTATAAACCGGGCGATATTGTCGCTTGGGTGTTGGACAATAATCTGCCGCATATCGGTCTGGTAACAGACGTACGCGGCAGCGACGGACGCTTGCAGATTGTCCATAACATCGGCTGGGGCGCTCGCGTTGAAGACCGTCTTTTTGAGTGGCGCATCACCGGGCATTACCGCTATTTTTAGTAGGAAAGGAATTCAGGAGCCGGAATCCAGAATTCAGAAGTGAATTTAGCCGCCAGCCATCATTACATCTGTTAAGAATCTAAATCAACAGACATTCTGCAATCTCTTCTGGATTCTGACTTCAGGATTCAGGATACTATATCTTATGCAATCATTCGATTTTCACCTGCCGACGCGCACCATTTTTGGGGCTGGCAAATTTGCCGAACTCGGAACATTGGCGGCAGAGATTGGCTTTCGTCGCACCTTACTGGTCACGGATAAGGGCTTGTTATCAAGCGGCTATGTCGAAGCCGCTTTAGAGTATCTTAAAGATGCCGGAATTAGCGCTTTCACCTTTCACGACTTCGCTTCAAATCCCGACTCAAGAATGATTGAAGCGGGGCGCGTTGTTGCGGCAGCGCACGACCTTGATTCGTTAATTGGGCTTGGCGGCGGCAGTTCGCTCGATATGGCAAAGGGCATCAATTTCGTGCTGACCAACGGCGGCAGGATACAGGATTACTGGGGCTTCGGCAAAGCCACCAAGCCGATGCTGCCGATGATTGGCGTACCGACGACTTCTGGGACGGGCAGCGAAGCGCAATGTTATACGCTGATTTCCGATGCTGATACGCACGTTAAGATGGCGTGTGGCGACCCCAAAGCGGCTTTCAAAATCGCCTTGCTCGACCCGCAACTGACCATCTCGCAACCGCCAGGGGTTACAGCAGCAGCCGGTTTTGACGCTATCGCTCACGCCGTCGAAAGCTATGTAACGACGAAGCGCAATCCGATTTCCGAACTATATGCGCGGGAGGCGTGGCGTTTGCTCGAAGCCAATTTTGAGCGCGTATTGCTTGCGCCTGACGACCTTGCGGCGCGTGGGGCAATGCAACTCGGCGCGTACTATGCGGGCGTGGCGATTGAAAATTCCATGCTTGGGGCGACGCACGCCTGCGCCAACCCGTTGACGGCGCATTATGGCACACCGCACGGCGAAGCGATTGCTTTGATGCTGCCGCACCTGGTTCGCTGGAATGCCCCGGTGGTCGGCAAGCAGTATGCAGAACTGGCGAGCCTTGCTAAACTTTCATTTACCGATAATCCAGCCGCCGCGTTGGCAGCACGTCTGGAAAGTTTAATTGCTGCCGGAGGGCTGCCGCGAGGACTGCAACAGGCGGGCGTCCGGCGCGAAGAGTTAGCGACACTTGCCGCCGATGCCGCCCTTCAGTGGACAGGAAAATTCAATCCGCGCCCGTTTGGCGCGACGGAAGCGTTGGAGGTTTACGAGTGCGCGTTTTAAGTTCAAAGCTACAGAATGAGATTATGGAAGAGCGAGCATTTACCAGAAAAAGAAGGCTTCCACCACAGAGACACAGAGACCCAGAGATTGCACAGAGAAGTAGAAGAATCTCTGTGTCTCTGTGTCTCTGTGCCTCTGTGGTGAAAAAGAGTCTTCCGCTTTTGCAACCTGATTCAGCACGAATCCCTCGCTTGCGACAAGGTTTTACACTTGCTCTATTCTGCTTTCTGCTTTCTGCTTTCTGCCCTCTGCCTGCGGCGGCGCAAAAATACACCCTCGCAGACCAGTGGACGATGTTTCGCGGCAATCTGCAAAACACGGCGATTTCCCTCTCTGCCGTGCCGAAGACTTTGAAAGTTTTGTGGACGTATGAAGCGGGCGACGGCATTGAATCGTCTGCCGCCATTCTCAACAACACGGTTTACGTCGGCTCACACAAAGGCGAACTCGTTGCCCTCGATCTGAATGACGGCGCGGTTAAGTGGAAATATACGGCGGGTGATATTGAAACCTCTTCTCCTGCCGTCGCAAATGGTATCGTTTATATCGGCGATATAACCGGCGTTTTTCATGCGGTTAATGCCAGCGATGGCAAAGGTCTCTGGACATTCAAAACTGATGCTGAGATTAAATCATCGCCGGTTGTTGTTGGCGATAAAGTCCTGATTGGCTCTTATGACCAGAATCTCTATTGCCTGAATGCGCGAAGCGGCGCATTACTCTGGAAAGCCAAAACCAACGGCTATGTTCACTGTACGCCGAGCGTCATCAACGGTGTCGCTTACATCGCCGGATGTGACGAGATATTCCGCGCCGTGCGTATCTCAGACGGCAAAGAGCTTTATCAATTTCCATCGGGCGCGTATGTCGGCGCATCGCCGGTGGTTATTGATAACATCGCTTATTTCGGCACGTTTAATAACGAAGTGTTGGGCGTTAATCTCACCTCGAAACGAACCATCTGGCGTTATTCGCACCCGCAACGGCAATTCCCTTTTTACGCTTCGGCAGGTGTGGTTGACGGGCGAATAGTGGTCGGCGGGCGCGATAAGTTTGTCCATTGTCTGAATGCCAGAACCGGCAAAGCCTTATGGACATTTGCCACCCGGGCGCGGGTCGAATCGTCGCCGACGCTTGCTGATGGCAGAGTCTTTGTCGGCTCAAACGACGGGCGTTTCTATGTTCTCGATTTTCAGAGCGGCGCGAAGTTGTGGGAGTTCAACGCCGGAGCGCCAATTTCCTCATCGGCAGCCATCGCCTCCGGCAAAGTCGTCATCGGCTCACAGGACGGCAGACTTTATTGCTTTGGCGGGTAACGGACAAGCGCATAGCGGCGCAAAGAGAAGAAGTTTGGAGTACCGCATTGACGCGGAAGTGTACAAATGCGATATTTTCCGCTGGAAAGCGGCGCTCCAAACGTACCGCTTCACTTTCATTTTGAACCGCTACCGAATTGCTTAATTCAAATTAATGACGATAGTTAGAATGCCGAAACTCATCACCCCACCGCCGGGCTTCGTGGTCGTCGAAAAGAAGAGAAAGTTGTGGTAATTGACATCTTCGTAAACGGTGGTATAGAGCCTGCCGGAATAGTTCGGGTCGGGTTTGATGGCGCCGCCGATCTTTACCCGATGTTTGCCAAGCGAAGGATTGGTAGCGATTAAGACGACGAATACTGCCAGAACAAAAAAAATTGCTTTGACTCGTCCACGATTTTGACTTTGCATAACTCACGTCTCCTAATGAAATCTTGATTCTCAAGCAAGGACGACGCAGAAAATTGTGGGATATTACCGGATAATGGAAAACTGTAGGGAAGCCGACAACAGAAAAGATGTCGGCTTCCCTACAACCTGATTTCGAGCTAACCGGCGAATGCTTCTTTTACCAATTTCTGCTGTTCCATCTGATGAATGGCGTGTGAGCCGGTGGCGGTGCTGGCGCTGGCGGCGCGTCCGATGTATTCAAGTCGTTGATGCTCTTTCACCAAATCGCGTAAACGCGGCTCAACAAAGAACCATGCACCCTGATTCTTCGGCTCTTCCTGCACCCAGCGAATCTGCGTTGCGGCGCTGTATTTATCTAACTCTCCGGCAATCATTCTCTTAGGAAACGAGTAGAACTGCTCGACGCGCAGAAGCGCTGTCTGCCTGTGGTTCGCTTTTTTGCGTTCGGCTTCCAAATCGTAATAGACCTTGCCGCTGCACAACAATACACGCTTCACTTCGGCGGCGTTTGCTTCCCTATCAGTAATAACTGGCTGGAAGCCGCCGTTAATAAATTGCTCAATTGGCGACGAGGCTTCGGGAAGGCGCAGCAGACTTTTCGGCGTTATGACAATCAACGGTTTTGCCGCCTGTTTCACTTGCCGCCGCAAGAGGTGAAAATACTGTGCCGCCGTGGTACAATTTACCACCTGCATATTATCGCTGGCGCAGAGTTGTAGAAACCTCTCAATGCGGGCGCTGGAATGTTCCGGTCCCTGTCCTTCGTAACCGTGCGGCAATAGCAAAGTCAGGCGCGATTTCTGATTCCACTTCTCTTCGGCGGCGGCAATGAACTGATCAATGATAACCTGTCCGGCGTTGGCAAAATCGCCGAATTGCGCTTCCCATAAAACCAACGCATCGGGCGCGGCAACGCTGTAGCCGTAATCGAAACCGAGAACTCCGGCTTCCGATAGCGGACTGTCATAGATGTAACAGCTTGCCTTGCCATTTCCGAGTTGCGACAGCGGCGACCACTCTTCGCCGGTCTTTATATCAATAAACCCGGCATGGCGCTGGCTGAATGTGCCGCGCACCGAATCCTGCCCGCTCAATCGTACCGTCGTTCCTTCAACAAGTAATGAGCCGAACGCTAAGGCTTCTGCCATGCTCCAATCAACCGCGCCGCCATCCTCAATCATCTTCGAGCGTTTCGTCAGCAAGCCAACGACTTTCGGATTTTGATTAAAGTTGTGCGGTACGGTGGTGATGGTGTGGGCAAGATGGCGCAACGTCTCTTGAGCAACGCCGGTTTCAACTACGCCTGCATCATCGCTTTCCGGCGCGGGCGGATGCAGAGCAACGAGATTGCCCTGCTTTTCGACAATCTGTTTCGCGCCGAGCTGGGCGTTTTCATAGCGTCGCCAGCGTTCATCCAGCAACGATTGAATCTTCTCTGCGGGCATAGAGCCTTCACTGATGAGTTTGCGCGAATAGAGTTCGCGGACGCCGGGATGTTCGCGGATGCGCTGATACATAACCGGCTGTGTATAGGTCGGCTCGTCCCCTTCGTTGTGTCCGTGTTTGCGGAAACCGATGATGTCAATGACGACATCTTTTTGAAATTCGCGGCGGTAATCCAAAGCGATTTGCAGGACGTTATAAGCCGCTTCCGGGTCGTCGCTGTTGATGTGGAAGATTGGCACCTGAATCATCTTGGCAATGTCGGTGCTGTAAGTTGAAGAGCGTCCTTCTTCCGGCGGCGTCGTAAAGCCGAGTTGATTGTTGGCGATAAAATGAATCGAGCCGCCGGTTTTGTATCCCGGCAGTTGCGACAGATTCAGGGTTTCGGCAACTACGCCTTCACCGGCAAATGCCGCGTCGCCGTGAATCTGTACGGCAAGTTTAGTCAACGGGTCTTCCGGTTTCGCCAAGTCCTGTTTGGCGCGAACGATGCCGACAACCACCGGGTCAACAAATTCCAAATGGCTCGGATTGGACGCGACAGCAAGCGCGACTTGATTGCCGTCGGC
>Ga0187894_10000138_pt1 | contig 93062 bp, 69 predicted proteins | sample GBC1701081metaG_FD_136650 | JGI IMG/M metagenome (GOLD analysis project Ga0187894, IMG submission 136650) | White microbial mat communities from a lava cave in the Kipuka Kanohina Cave System on the Island of Hawaii, USA - GBC170108-1 metaG ...
CCTTCTTCATGCTGCAGGAAGGCGTGGCCTCGGCGCGCGACATCGACAAGGCGCTCAAACTCGGGCTGAATCACCCGATGGGGCCGTTCGAACTGGTCGATCTCGTCGGCCTGGACACGCGGCTCAGCGTCCTCGAATTCCTGCACAAGTCGATGGGAGAGAAGTTCCGGCCGTGTCCGCTGCTGGTGCAGCACGTCCGGGCCGGCCGGCTCGGGCGCAAAGTGGGCAAGGGCGTCTATGAGTACTAGCGAGTGGAGCCTCGGACCCGCTGAGGTGGAGCATCCGCGGCCGGCTCGCTAGTCTGGCTGTCTGCTTGCCCACTCCCCGCGGGGCGAGCCGTCACCGGTCGCGTCAGCCCCAATAGACGCGCGCCGGCAGGGCGCGACGACACTTTCGGTTCTTCCATCCAACCCCGACCACTCTCGACCCTTGATAGGACGATTCCCGTCCTATACAGTCATTCAGTGGAACGTCATTCCATATAATGGAATGACATCGCGCCCATGCGACTATCGCATGTCGCGCCAGTCATTGCGGCTCTGCAGTAACACGGACGATCGGATGCAGCGGTGAGTGCGAACGCGGGCGACTCGGCTTCCGACAGGACCACGCCGACCTCCTCGATCGAGAAGGCGTTGGACGTGTGCGAAGCGTTGAGCCAGGCGCCGCAGGGACTCAGCGTCAGCGACCTCGCGCGCGGCCTGCGCGTGCCGGCGCCGACGGTTCACCGGCTGCTAGGCATCCTGAAGCGGCGCGGCTACGTCCGGCAGGACGAAGAGACGGCGCGTTATCAGTTGACGCTCAAGATGCTCGACCTCAGCTTCCGGTCGCTCGGCCGATCGGAACTGCGGCTGCACGCGTATCCGGCGCTGCGCGAGCACGTCCTGCGGACCGGCGTCCGCGCGTTCCTGGCGGTGCCGCGCGCGGGCGAGGTGACGTATCTGTGGAGCACGGGGCCGGACGCGGTCGCGATGCACACGATTTTCGGCCGTGAGATGCCGGCGCATTGCTCGATGTACTTCGAGCAGGGATCGAACCGGCGCCTGAGCTGTCTGCGCCTCGAACGCGCGGGCGACGTGCGGGATTCGTCGCGCCTGATCCGCTTCGGGGACGCGGCCACCGGCGCCGGCTGTCAGCGCCTGACCTGCGCGTGCGCGCCTGTGTTCGACTACACCGGCCGCGAAGTGGCGCGGGTCGGCCTGTTCGCGCACGACGTCGCGGAGACCGCGCTCGTGTCGACGTATCAGCGGGATGCCTGGGAGTTGGCTCGCGTGATTTCGCTGCGTCTGGGATCGCTTTCGGCGCCGCGCATGGCCGATTCGGCGTAACGCACGGCAAAGGACATCGACCGTCGCCCGCTCCCGCGTGGCGGCGATCACATCTTCTGGAGGAAAGAACGCAATGGCGTATATCATTACGGAAACGTGCATCGGAACGAAGGACACGGCCTGCGTGGACGTCTGCCCGGTGGATTGCATCCACCCGCGCAAGGACGAAGCCGAGTTCGAAACGGCGGAGCAGCTCTACATCCATCCGGACGAGTGCATCGACTGCGGCGCCTGCGTGCCGGCCTGCCCGGTCGAGGCCATTTTCGCGATGGATGAAGTGCCGGAGAAGTCGAAGGACTTCATTCTCGTCAACTCGCAGTATTACGAGAAGAAGTAGCAGACGCGGCGATAGACGCAGATCGACGCCGCCAGCGGACGGCCGGCGGCGCCGGATCTGCCGTGCGACTCATGTTCCCGCGGCTTCACGCACCAGTCGTGGGGCTGCTGCTCGCCCTCGGAGCGGCAGTCATCGCGTCCTCCTCCGACGGACGCAACGCGGACGTGTTTCTGCAGATGGCCGACCTCCTCTTCGAGGAAGGCCGCTATCGCGACGCGGCGGACGCCTACCGCCGCGCGCGCGACCGCGCCGACGATCCCGTCTACGTCCGCGCCGCGACCGGCCTCGTCCGATCGCAATTGCGCCTCGCCGATTTTCCCGCCGGCCGCGGCGAGGCCGAGCGCCTCATCGAGCGCTATCCGCGTCACGCGGAGGCGATCACCCTTCACGCGGACACGCTCTGGTGCGCCGCGCTGTTCCCCGAAGCCGAGGAGCGCTATCGCGAGGCGCTCGCCATCGAGGCGTCGAACGCCCGCGCGCTGCACGGCGAGGCGCGCGCGCTCGCCGCGAACTGGCAGCTCGAACGCGCGCTGGAGTACGCGCAACGCGCCGTCAGCGTCGCGCCGCGCGATATCGAGCTGCGCCACACGCTCGCGTTCATCTACGAGCGTCTGCTGCGCTACGAGGAGTCGGCGGCAACGCTGCGCGACATCCTGAACCTCCTCCCGGCGAAGGAGAAGAGCGCGCGGGCGGTGATGACGCGTGCGCAGATCCGCTTCCTCGACGCGTTCGCCGGCAAGACGCCACTGCTGACCGATCCCGCCGTCGACTCTGCGACGCACGTCGTGCCGTTCAAGCTCGTACGCGACAAGATCGTCGTCATGGGCCGCGTCGGCAGCCACCGTCCCTCCGAGTTCGTCGTCGACACCGGCGCGGAGATGACCGTCCTCGGCCGCCGCAGCGCGGAACGCGGCGGCGTGCTCCCACTGGGCTACACGATCAGCGCGGGCGTCGGTGAGGTCGGCCTCCGCGGCCTGCAGGTGGGACGGCTGGACGAGCTGACGATCGGCACGTATCGCGTGAAGAACGTCCCGGTGCTGATCAAGAATCCGCCGCTCGGCAACCTGCCGACGCGCGAAGGCGACAGCATCTCGCCGCTCGCCCTCGGCTTGTCGATGAAGGTGGACTACCGTCGCCGCGAGTTGACGTTCGGCCGTCACCTGGAGCTGACGGGCGACATCGAACTGCCGCTGTATTTCTATCGCCTGGCGATGGTGCGCGGGACGATCAACGACAGCCGCCCGGCGACGTTCGTCGTCGACACGGGCGGCGAGGCGATCTCGATCAGCATCGCGGCGGCCGGCACGCTGGCCCGTCAACCGGCGCGCCGGATTCCGCTGAAGGTGTACGGCAGTTCGGGGTGGGATCGCGACGCGTTCCTGATGCCGGGCGTCGATCTGAGCTTCGACCGCATCCGCTTCGAGAACTTCGCTACCGTCGTCCTCAACCTGCAGGCGCCCAGCGCGCTGCTCGGCTTCGAGATCGGTGGCATCGTCGGACACCGCTTCCTGAGCGGTTACACGGTGGGCGTCGACCTGGAACGGCGCCGGCTCATGCTGACGGGGTCGATTCCAGCTTCCGCTTCGCTTCCAGACGCGCCGCCCGGCGCTCGCGCGCTTCCTCCGCCCGCTGACGCTCTTCGTCCGTTTCCAGAATGAGCGGCGCGACCGGAATGCGGTGACCGTCCGCGTCGAGCGCGACGAAGGTCAGATACGCGCGGCTCGTCATCTTCTTCACACCGGTCAGAATCTCTTCCGAGAACACCTCCACCTGCACTTCGAGCGACGTCGTGAACGTACAGGTGACGTGCGCGCGCAGGATGATGATGTCGCCGATCTTGATCGAGTGGAGGAACTGGAGGCCGTCGACGGCCGCCGTGACGAGCCGCGCCCGCGTGTGGCGGTGGGCGGCCATCGCGCCGGCAATGTCGATCAGGTGCATGACGGTGCCGCCGAGGATGAACCCGAGCGGGTTCGCGTCATTCGGCAGCACCACCTGCGTCATTTCGGTGGCGGAGGCACGGGAGTGCTTCGGAGTCAGGTCCATGACCTCCGATGGTAAATCGGAAGTCATGGATTGATGTCAGAAGTTTCGCGATCGGGCGGGCTGAGCGATCGCGGAACGGACCGGAACGATCTTAGAAGTCGTATCCGATCCAGACCGTGAACTTGGGTTTGCGGAACTCGCTGCTGTTGCTGAACGGCGAGAACAGCGCGTCCTCCCACTGACGGTTGAACAACGTCCGCCACGAGAAGTCGAAGTGGATCGGGAAGCCGATGATGAAGCTTTCCAGTCCGACGCCGTAGGACGCGCGTCCGTCGACGAGGCGGAAGCCGCTGATGGCCACCGGGGGACCTTCGACCGGAACGCAGGGTTGTCCGGTCTCGGGCGGCGGGCAATTGAAATCAACGATCGGAGGATATAGCTGGTCGCTGCTGCTCGAGAAGCGGAACGGCTGCTCGCCGAAGCGCGCGCCGCCGATCGTCGTGAAGAAGACGCCGCGCAGGCCGCCGAGGACGCCGACCGGGGTCAGCATGGCTTCGATCAGCGGGAACCGCAGTTCCGCGTTCGCGAAGAAGCCTTCGGTGCCGCTCATCTGCAGGTAGTCGTAGCCGCGCAGCTCCGAGTTGCCGCCGAAGAAGAAGAAGTCGGGGTTGTCGCCCCAGCTCTTGAACCCTCTCAGGCGCAGCGCCAGCAGGCCGCTGCCGGCCAGACGCTGATACCAGCGGACGTCGCCGTCGACGGTCTGGAACGACAGCGAATCACCCAGGCTCGGCGCAATCGTGTACGAGAGCCGCGCCGTGCTGCCGGCCAGCGGTCCGAACTCGCGGAAGACCGTGTCTTCCTGGACGTAGGCGAGCGTCAACGGGACCGCGCTGCCCTGGCGCAGGATCTCGCGGCCGTAGCGCTGGATCTGATACTGCCGCGAGTATTCTTCGAGGCCCGGGTCGTCGAATTCCTCGTTGTAGTGGACGTAGCCCGCGCCCAGTTCCACGCGGCTGTACCGGTTGAACGGATAGATCGCGAAGGCGGACACGCCCTGCGTCGTGCGCGTCGCGATCGCGTCGCCGCGATCGAGGAGGAAGCCCGAGTCGTAGAACAGGTTGTCCAGGTTGCCGTAGAAGAACTCGGTCTGACTGAAGCCCTGCAGCGCGAACTGCACCCGGCGGCTCAAGTTCACGTACGACATCGCCAGCGTGCGATAGCGCGAGATCGACGCGACGAACAGGTTGAACTGCTGATCGCCGAGCACGTCCGCGAAGGTCACTTCGGATCCGCCGAAGAGATCGCCGCCGCTCGTCACGCCGACGTTGATCGGCGGACGGCCGTCGAGGAACAGCTTCTCGAACTTGCCCTTCCGGCGCGCGTTGTCCTTGACCAGCGTGTGCGCGAGCGGCGCCTGGAAGTCGATGATCGGACCCGGCTCGCCGAAGTCGCTCGACGCGACCGTGGAGATCGGTTCCTTCGGCGTCAGCGTATGGATGCCGTATTCACTGCGGTAATAGGTGACGAACGCCACCTGTCCGGCGACGCCGTCCCGCACGAGCGGCACGACCGAGAGATTGCCGGTCAGCGTGTCGGTGAACTGCTTCAGGCTGCCGCTGGTCAGGCTCAGCGTCCAGAGGTTGTAGATGTTGCCGTTGCGCGCGACGTCCGGCGTGATCGGCTTCGAGGGATCCACGGCCGTGGACGCGAACACGAGCGTCTCGCGGTCCAGGAACTGCGGCGCCGCGTCCTCGTGCGTGCCGAATGTGAGCTGCGTCTTCTTGCCCGAGTCCAGATCGAGGCGGAACAGCTTATTGTTGCCGCTCACGCGCGCGATGTAGATGATCGACTTGCCGTCGGGCGCGTAGGTGGGCGCGTAATCCGCGAAGTCGTCCTTCGTGACGTTCGTCACGACGCCCGACTCGGTGTCGAGGACGTAGATGTCGCCGATCGCGTTCTTCAACGCGGAGAAGGCAATCTTCTTGCCGTCCGGCGAGAAGTCGGGCGACTCGGGGACGTCGACTTCCTTCAGCTCGAAGCGCCCTTCGGTCTTGCCGCTGACGACATTCTGGAGGAGCAGCGAGCGCTGCTTCTCGGTGCGGACGAAGTAGGCGATGCGATCGCCGACCGGCGACCAGGACATCCAGGGCACCGCGTTCCAGCGCGCTGTCGGATACGCGAAATATTCGAAGCCGCGGTCCTTGTCGAAGCCGGGCGTCAGGTTGCGGATGACCTGTCCGTCCTTCGTGGACACGAGCACCAGATCCAGCTCGCCGTCCTTGCGGTTCGCGGCGGCCACGGCAAACAGATCGCCGGAGGGCGACGGCTCGATCGAGAAGACGGCCGGGAATGAGGTCTTGCGCGGGCTCGGCGCGAGGTCGCGTCCGTAGTCCACGGGCCGTTCCTTGTCGCGGAACGGCTTGAAGCGGTCCTTCAGATACTTCTCGAACTGCTGATCGAACTCGTCCGCCTTGATGCGGAAGGCTTCTTCATAGGCGCTGTTGCCGCCGCCGATGACGCTCTTGCGCAGCGCGAAGATGAACTGCCGGATGCCTTCCTTGCCCCACTTCGACTCGACGAACTCGAACACCGCGTGTCCGAGGTTGTAGACGACGCGCGGGTTGGAGAAGCCGCCGTATTCCTCGAACTCCGTCATCTTGGGGACGGTGTCGGCGACGGCGACGTCGCGGATGGTCATCAGGTCCAGCGGGCTCCAGACGCCGGCCATGTAATCGGACAGGCCTTCGTCCACCCACAGGGGGATGCCGCGGCGGACGAGCGAGCGCGGGATGATGTCGAACTCGAAGACGTGCGTCAGCTCGTGGGTGATCAGGCGATAGAGCTGGTCCGGCGGCTCGTCGATCGGCAGGACCATCCGGTCCCGCTGCGGCTCGGCGAACGCGGCCACGCCTTCGGGGACTTCACCGGGCGCCACATTCTGCTGCTGGAACTCGGCGTGCGTCTTGAACAGGACGAGCGGCACTTTGAACGGGAGGTCGTGCTTCAGCTCCGTGCTCACGTGCTGGTACGCGCTCTCCGCATAACCGGCCACCCGTTCGAGGTGCTGTTCGAGCTCCGGGTAGTAATAGATCTCGAAGTGGTCGGTGGTATAGATGTGCCACTTGAACGTGTCGTAGTGCACGCGGTTCTTTCCAAAATATGGAACGAACGGCGTTTGTCCCAAGGCCAGGCCGGGAGCCAGCATCGACATGGCCAGGATGAAGGCAGGGAGCGCCGTGATGGCTCGCCTGGTCGGTGCACACATGACGGTCACCTCAGAAAGCGCGAAAGGAACGCAGCGTTGCGCGGCGTGAGTGCAATGCGGGTTGAACAACCACCCGCCATATTACTGTCTGACGCATCGGCTCGCAACGCACCAGGTCCGGGACGAGAGAACGCAAGCAACAGGTGTACCTTGTTAGAGACCCCCGAACGGCCGGATCATTCGGGGGCCCGCACGGGAATTGTCTCCTGAAAGGAGCGTCCCGGACCTGTCCGGGTGACAGGACACCGATGACGGTCCATCCTGTTCCATTCCCGCGTCCGATGCGAGGCCGGCACCTCTCCGCGTGGACGGGGACGAGGCCCTGACGGACCGGCGTTCCTGATCGGCGGGGGAGTCGGGGTCCGGCCGCGCGGCCAGCCGACGGGGCTATACTTGGGGAATATCCGCGGGGGCTCTGAGGGTTCTCTCCTCTGAAGTGCCCGCTGGAGGCGATACCGCACTCGAGCCGCGTGCGGTCCATATCACGATGCTGTTCCGGCGGGGCGCACAAGTCCGGCAAGGATCGGCCGGGACGTCCCCGGCGCAGGACGAGTTTGCCTCGGAAGCGCTGGTCTATGTCGATCAGCTCTTCTCCACGGCCTTGCGGCTGACGCGAAGCCGCCCGGACGCGGAAGATCTGGTCCAGGACACGTATCTGAAAGCGTTCCGAGCCGCGGACCAGTTCCGGCCGGGGACCAATCTCAAGGCGTGGCTCCTGACCATCCTGCTGAACACGTTTCGCAATCGCGTGCGGGACGCCGGACGGGAGCCGCTGGACGTCGACAGTGACGCCGTGGAGCGCGCCGCGCCGCAGACACCGGAGCGCGATCCGGAGCGGCTGCTGCTGGACGCCACCCTGGATGTCGATGTGAAGGCAGCGCTCGACGCGCTGCCCGAGGCGTTTCGCGAGGCCGTCTGGCTGCGGGACGTCGAAGACCTTTCGTACGCGGAAATCGCCCGGCTGCTGGACGTGCCGCAGGGGACCGTGATGTCGCGCATCTCTCGCGGCCGGCGGCTGCTGCACGATCGATTGCAGGCACGAGCGGATCGGGAAACGGCGCCTGCGGCGCTATTGCGGCGGCCCGCGTCTAACGAAACGTAGCGAGCGGATCGGCGAGGGAAGAGCCCGAATCGGATGCCCGAGTCGGAAAGAGCTACTGAGTCGGAAAGAGACACTGGACGGTATGAAGCACTGCGAGGACCTCGAACCGTTGTTGACGCCGTATGTCGATGGCGAAGCGACGGCTGAACAATGCGTGGCGGTCGAGGCCCACCTCGCGGATTGCCCGTCCTGCCGCCAGTCGGCGGACGCGGAAGCTGGCGCGCGCCACCTGCTGGTCACCCGCCGCATCGAGCTCCGTGAGCCGGCGCCGCCCGCGCTGCACGAGGCCTGCGCGCGGCTCGCGCGCACGGCATCCTCCGCGACGTCGTCTTCTACCGCACGCGCCTCCTCCCGCAGCTCATCGCCATCCACCCCATCGCTCTCCCGCCGCTGGATGTGGCTTCCCCTGGCCGCCACCGTCCTGCTCGTCGTCGGCGGTGTCTTCGGCTATGGGCTCTGGAGCGATCGCGGCGTCGCGTTGGCGGCGCAGCTCGCGATGGATCACATGCGCTGCGTCCGGCTCGTCGCCGAGGACGGCTCGCCGCCGCCGACCGTCGACGCCGCGCGCGCGTGGCTGGCGCGCGAAGGCTGGACGACGCCGCTGCCGGCCTCGTCCACGACGGAGGATCTGGAATTCGTCGCGATGCGTCTGTGCCGCACGACCGAAGGCGAGACGGCGCACGCGATCTACCGGCATCACGGACGCCTGATTTCGCTCTTCATCCTGCCGCGCCGCGGCTACGTGCGCCGCACGATGGACGTCCAGGGGCGTCAGGCCGTCATGTGGTCGGAAGGCAGTTATACGTACGCCGTCATCGGCGAGACCTCTCCCGACAGTCTCGCCAGGGTAGTGGCATACTTTCAACGTGCCGCGCGGTAGCGCGCGTCAACCGGCTCCGGCCGGCGCATCAGGAGCAGGAATCACATGAAAGGTCGCTGGATCATCGCCGCCGCTGCTGCCGTTGGCCTGGGCATGGCTGCCGTTCCGTTCTTCTCCGGAGATTTCGGGGCCGCCGCGACCAGCGCCGCGCCGAAGCCGAACGCCTCCTGCTCGGTGACGCCCAAGAACGCGAATCTCGACTTCACCTTGAAGGACATGAACGGCAAGTCCGTCCGCTTGTCCGACTACAAGGGCAAGGTGATCATGCTGAACTTCTGGGCGACGTGGTGCGGGCCGTGCAAGTACGAGATCCCGATGTTCGTCGACCTGCAGAAGCGGTATCCGGACACCGTCGCGTTCCTCGGCGTCTCGATCGACGACTCGGCGGAGCAACTGCAGGAGTTCGCGACGTCGCACAAGATGAATTATCCGTCGCTGATCGGGCTGGGCGAAGATCAGTTGCAGCGCGCGTACGGACCGCTGCTCGGCGTCCCCGTGACGGTCGCGATCACGCGCGACGGCACCGTCTGCCACCGCTACATGGGCTTGCGCTCGAAGGACGAGTTCGAACGCGATATCAAGGCCTTGCTGTAGTATGATCGACGGGTAGCGGGCGTCCTCGACGGCGGCCCGCCGGACGCAGCTCTAAGAAGGACAGTATGCTCAAAGGGTTTACCGAGGCTCGGCTCGCGTGCGGTTGCCGCGTCACCTTCCGCGAAGGCGTGGAAGGCAGTCCGGTGACGGTCGTCGTGGCCGCGAAGTCGCCAGGGTGCCCGTCGACGCAACACGTCCAGGATTTTCCGCTCTTCGACTACCGCGAAGCGCTCCGGCCCTCCACCCGCCTCGGTCCTCCCGAGGAAGAAGAATACGAAGAGGAAGGATGAGGGTCCGGCAGGCGTGTACCGCCAGCCGGCCGGCTGAAGGTCTGCCCGTCTCCTCCGTATAGCTACGCATGGTCAAACGCTCGGTCGCTTCGACCCTTTCCGTCTCTATTTTCTGGCTCATCCAAGCGTCGGCGTTGACGGTGCTCTTCGTCCCCTTCACCTGGGCGATGCTGGGGCTCTGGGCCTTCGCGCATTTCCTGCGCGCCATCGGACTCACGCTGACGTTCCACCGCTACTTCGCGCACCGCGCCTTCAAGATGGGTCGCGTGACGCAGTTCGTGTGGGCCTTCATCGGCACCGCGGCGATGCAGAAGGGACCGCTCTGGTGGGCGGGTCACCACATCACCCACCACAAGTACGCGGACCGCGACGGCGACCCGCACAGCCCGCACGTCAGCGGCTTCTACTATGCGCACATCGGCTGGTTCGCGAACGACGTCAAGCACAACAAGATCGAGCCGACCAATCCCGTCGTCCGCGACTTCTCCAAGTTCCCCGAACTGCGCGTGATGGACACGCACTACTGGTTCCCGCCAGTCGTGTGGGCGCTCGCGATGTACGCCATCGGCGGCCTGCAGTGGCTCGCCTGGGGCTTCCTGCTGCCCACCGTCACGCTCGCGCACTCCACGTTCGCCATCAACACCATCAACCACCTGTTCGGGTCGCGCCGCTTCCACACGATGGACGAGTCGCGCAACAACTGGTGGACGGCGATTTTCGCCGCGGGTGAAGGCTGGCACAACAACCATCACCGCTACCAGCGCGCCGCGCGCAACGGCTTCTACTGGTATGAATTCGATCCCACCTATTACGTCATCCGCCTCATGGGATGGCTGGGCCTGGCGTGGGACATCCAGGGCGTGCCCGAGCGGATCTATCGCGAGGCCGAACAGCAGCAAAGCCTGCTCGACCGCGAACGCGAGCGCGACCGCGAGCGTGATTCGGAAGGCGACGATGCGCCGGTGAACGGCGCCTACAGCGAATCCTAAACCGTGAACGCGGCGACCACGCGCGCGACCGGTATCCTGGTCTGCGCGATGCGACGTCCGCCGCTCCACGCGCCGCGTAGCCCGCGGTCGCGTGCATCACAAGTTGCGCGCACGGCATCGACCGCGCGCGTCTCCGACACACATGCGGGCCGGTCTGGACACCTCCAGCACCGGCCCGTCGTCATTTCGAGCCGGATCCCGCCGGCACAGTGCGTTTTTTGCTTGGGCCCGCCGCCGTTTCCCCTTACTCTGTCCCGCGTTCCATGCGGATTGCCGTTGTTGGTGCAGGCATCTCGGGGCTCACTGCCGCCTACCTGCTGTCGCGCCGTCACGAAGTGACGCTCTTCGAGCGCAATGATCGGTTGGGTGGCCACGCCGACACGCACGCCGTCACCTACGTCCGCCGGCCGTGGGCGATCGACACCGCGTTCGCGATCTATCACGAACCGTCTGCGCCGCACCTGACGCGCCTCTTCGACGAGCTCGGCATCCAGCGTCAGCCGGTGCCGCTCTCGTTCGGCATCCAGTGTCAGCGCTGCCGGATCGCCTACGCCACGCACGAAGTGATCGCGCCGGCGTCGCTCGTCCGCCACGCGCTGCACTGGCCGCACTGGCGGCTCGCGCTGGACGCGTCCCGCTTCCGCCGCCACGCGCGCGAGCGGATGCGTGGCGAGCGGCCGGCTATGCCGGTGGACGATCCCGCCGCGCAGCCCTTCCAGTCGTACCTCGACGCGCACGAATACAGCGACGCCTTCATCCGCCACTTCCTGCTGCCGATCCTGTCGACGATCTGGCCCGTCTCCTTCGCGCGGCTGTGCGCGCTGCCCGCGCCCGTCGCGCTCGACGCGCTGCACGCGGCCGGCGCGACCGACGCGACCACGCATCGTGCCGCCGCCGCCGCGTCGCCGTGGCGATGCGTCACCGGCGGCAGCCAGACCTACGTCGACGTCCTGCAGCGGCGGTTCCTCGGATGCGTGCACACCGCGATGCCGGTCACGCGCGTGCTGCGCGGCGATGGCGGCGTGCTGCTGCGGACGGCGAACGGCGGTGCGTGGCGCTTCGACAAGCTCGTGCTCGCGACGCACGCGGACGAAGCGCTCGCGATGCTGGCCGACGCGTCGCCGGACGAGCGCAGCGCGCTGGGCGGCGTCCGCTACGCGGACAACGCGATGACGCTGCACACCGATGACGGCATCCTGCCGCGTCGCCGCGCGGCGCGCGCGGCGTTCAACATCGACGTCCTCGATTGCCTCGACATGCACGCGCCGCCGCGCGTCTCGTCCGACGCGACGCGTCTGCAGGCCATCCCCGCGGATTTTCCGTTCCTGGTCTCGTTGAACCGCACGCTGGACGAGCGCGCGGACGTGCTCGCCACGCGCGGCTATCGGCACCCGCTGCTCGATCGCGACGCGCTCGCGGCGCGATCGGCGATCGCGGCGATCAACGGCGCGCGCCACACGTACTACTGCGGCGCGCACCTGGGACGCGGCCGGCACGAAGACGGCGTCGCGTCCGCACGCGTTGTCGCCGCGCGGCTCGGCGTCGACTGGTAGCGCGCGCGAGCGACGTCATCGACGCATGCGTGCGCGTCATCGTACGTAATTGTTTGTAGTCGGTGTGTCGCGGGAGGTTTGGTAGTACCGATTCACTCGACACTTCGTGTCACGATCATCCTCGGGTTATCGAACATCGCCGCGGCGCTCGTCCCACCCGTCTAGCATTTTCACGTGAGGCTACCTCACGCAACGATAGTCGTCATGAAGGAGACACTCATGAATCGGATGACCTACGTCAGACTGCTGCTCTCGACGATGATGCTGGTGGGCGCGTTTACGCTGCCGGCGCCGGCGTTCGTCGGTGGTGGCGGCGTGCCGGGCACCTGCGGCGGCGCTTGTGTGAAGAACAGTGACTGTCCGAGCTCGTGTCCGCACTGCGCGCCGTGCGACTGCGTCCAGGCTCCGTGCCCCTGCCCGCCGATGGCCTGCATCTAGGCTGATCGCGCGACGCGCTTCGACGCGCATCTGCCGCTGGTCGCAGGCGGAGGTTGTCCTCACGCTTCGCGCGCGTCGGCCCCGTCCCTGGCGAGCAGCCGGACGTCGGCTACCAGCGGCAGATGATCCGAGGCCATCAGCGTCAACCGCGATCGCGGCAGCTCGACGCGCAGCACTTCGATCGCGCCGTCGTAGTAGATGTGATCGAGGTGGAGCATCGGGAACACGCCCGGATACGTCCGCCGCCGCTTCAGGAACGCGCGCAGGTCCACGCTCTTCAACGCCTTCGACAGCAGCTCCGTCGTCAGACCCTTCAACCATTCGTTGAAATCGCCGAGGAGGATCTTCGGCCCGCGCACGCGCCGGTCCTTGACGAAGTGCGCGAGCCGTTCCGCCTGAGAGCGTCGCTCCAGGTGCGCCGTGCCGAGGTGGACGTTGAAGACGTGCAGCGGCCGTCCGTGGACGAGCAGGTCCGCGCGCATGACGCCGCGCGGCTCGCACTGGCGATACGTCAGATCGCACGTCGTGTGATGGACGATGGGGAAGCGGCTGAGGACGACGTTGCCGTACTGGTGGCCGCGATAGAGGCGCGTGGGCACCATCACCCAGCCCATGCCGAGCGCGGCGCCCAGCTCGGCGACGTGGCCGCCGTGGGATTTGCCCGGGCCGACGGCTTCCTGCAGCGCGATGATGTCGGCGTTCGTGTCCGTGAGGACGCGCGCGATCCGCTGCGGCCGCACGAGGCCGTCCATGCCGCGGCTGCGGTGGATGTTGTAGGTGACGATGCGCAGGTGCGTCGTGTCGGTCATTGCTGCCGTTCGAGAATCCAGACGATGGGGTCGAGCACGCGTTCCCACCAGGGCCGGCGTTCCCACGTCTCCATCGTGATCTGATCGGAGCGCGCGAGGTCGCGCTCGAAGTCTTCGATCAGGCGGGCCGAGACGAAGGGATCCAGCATCAGCAGATTGACTTCGTCGTTCAGCTCGAACGATCGATTGTCCATGTTCGTCGTGCCGAGGACGCTCCACGCATCGTCCACGATCATCACCTTCGCGTGCATCATCGACGGCCGGTATTCGAACAGGCGGACGCCGCACTTCAACAGGTGGCCGAACCAGCGGCGGCTTGCCAGCCGCACCCAGCGTTGATCGGTGGACGGGCCGGGCAGGACGATCTCGACGACGACGCCGCGCCGTGCGGCCGCGGTGAGCGCGCGGCGCATCTGGCGATCCGGGATGAAATACGGCGTGTTGATCCGCAGATGCGTGCGCGCGCCTTCGATCAGGGCCTGGAACGCGATGCGCGAGATCGTCGCGCGGTCCGCGGGCGAGCTTTTCAGCACGAGCGCGGCCGTGTCGGCGGCGGCGTACGGCTGCGGGAAGTACGCCGGACCGGTCAGGATCTCGCCGCAGGACTCGACCCAGTTTTCGACGAAGGCGCCCTGGATCGACGCGACGATCGGGCCGTGGATGCGGATCATCGTGTCGCGCCAGTGCGGGCGGCCCTTGTGTGCCAGCCCCCACCAGTCGGCGATGCCGGCGCCGCCCATGAAGGCGATGCGGCCGTCGACGATGAGCAGCTCGCGGTGGGTGCGATTGTTGAGGCGCGCGATCGAATACCAGCGCAGCGCCTGATAGTTGTGGACGCGGCAGCCGGCCTTGCGCATGCGCCGCACCGCGCGCGACCAGAACAGCCAGAGGCTGCCGATCGCGTCGCCAACGACGGATACGGTGACGCCGGCTTCGGCGCGCTCGATCATCGCGTCGACGAACTGATCGCCAATGTGGCCCGGCTGGAAGATGTAGCACTCCAGGTTGATCGAATGCTGCGCGCCGCGGATGGCGTCGAGCATCGCGGGATAGAACGTCGGCCCGTCCGTCAGCACCTCGACGCGGTTGCCGAGATGCAGCGTCGACTGGCCGATCGCGGAGAGCGTCCGCACGAACTCGGGCGTGCCCGTCGGCACGCGCTCGCGCAGCCGGTATTTGATCCCCGGCGAGAAGAGCGCCACGAGGACGAACCAGAGCAGGCCGATGGCGCCGAGCGTGGCGAACCAGATCAGCATGGCGGACGCGGGATCGAGAAGGTCCGGGGATACAGCGCCGTGCGGGCTCGCGTGGCGTGCGGGAACAGCGGGGCGGAGGACACCGTGGCCGCGCTCAGTCGAGGTCGAAATCGCGCGTGGGCTTGGTGATTGGCTCGTCGCGCGCCTGGCGCAGCGCTTCTTCGAACCGCTTGGAGAGCGCGTCGCCGCGCGTCCGCTCGGCCTGCACGGACTGCTCGAACAGCGCTTCGCGGCGTGCCGCTTCCGCCTTCAGGATCTGCTGCGCATCGTCCAGGCTCGGCTTGTCGGTCCGCTCGGGCTCGAGATGCTGCACGACCCGCCGCAGATTGGTGTCGATGACGAGCGAGGCGCCACAGCACGGACATTCCACCGTCAGCTCGGACTGCAACTTCGCCATGCGTCCATTCTACGCCGGATCAGCCGGCGCGCTTTCGCGTCGCGCCGCGCGGACGGACACCGTTCGCGCCGAATCCGGCCAGGAATTGCGCGGCCGGCCGGCGGTCCGCCTGGAAGGCCGCCGGCAGGCGACTCCAGGTGTCCTGCCCGTGGAAGTAGAGCGGCTTGTGGCCGGGGAACCGCTCCTTGAAGGCGTCGTAGCGGGCGCGGTAGCGGGCAATCCGGGCGTCGGCGCTGCGGATGGGGCAGTGGGGCAGGTCGATCAAAGCCTGCTCGACTTTCCATAGGTTCTTGGGAGAGAATCTCCAGTCATACGCCCCAACCAGTGTCAGCAGGTCGACGACCGCGTAGGCGGTGATGCGACCTGTCGAGTCGATGTATGACTCGACGTAGCTGAGAGCGAGATCGCGCGCCGTCCTGAAGACCGGCCGCCGGCCGTGCAGTCCCGGATCGCGCGATCGGGCCACCGAGCCCCAGCGTCCGCCGTGCTGGTAGACGTAGAGGACGTGATCGAGCCCGTCCTCGGACTCGAAGCTGAGGAGCCGCGGCGGGTAGCCGTGCTGCTCCAGGATGACGGCGGCCGACAGCGCGGCTTCCAGGCAGTGCGCGGATCCGGTCCTGACCACGACGCGGAAGCTGCGCTGGGTTTCCCCGTCCGGCTCATGGTTATAAGGGAGCCCGTTCAGCCAGTCCTGGACCCGCGCAGGGGTCGAACAGCGGGCGATCACCCGTCGCTCGCGTGCGCTGAAGACTGACGGAGATGGGACTTGCTGCTCAGTTCGGACCGTCAAACCGACCTCCGTGTGACCCGAATCGGCACATTTGCTGAAAATCGCCTGAAACGAGAAGACAAAAGGTACAGAAAGAAGTTGACTCTTTATTGATTCTGATATACTCCAAAACGTCCTTGGAATGAGGAAGACCCGCGTTGTGCCCGTGCCGGATAAGTCGCCCCACCGCGCAGGACCGAGCAGCCTTCCCGATGAACTGATCGTCCGGGCGCGCGGACGAACGGTTCAGGTGTCTATCCGCGCACACTGTCAGGAAACAACAGAGTATGGGTCGTAGGCTCTACGTTGGCAACCTTCCCTATAGCACCACGGACGAGGATCTGAACGGTCTGTTTAGCCGGGCGGGTACGGTCGAAAGCGTGCGGGTGATGCGTGACGTGGCGACCGGGCGCGCAAGAGGATTCGCGTTCGTGCAGATGGCCTCTGATGAGGAAGCTCAGAAGGCCGTCACGGATTTCCACCAGTATCAATTGGAGGGGCGAGCGCTTGTCGTGAACGAAGCGCGTCCGAAGCCAGAGTACGGTGGGGGCGGGAGTCGTGGGCAGTTTGGGAGCAGTAGCGGCGGCGACTACGACGGCGGCGGCGACCGCCGGCGCGAGCCGCGGTGGTAGCGGATATCTACCACGTCTTTCCAACCCTTCGATTGACGGCACTCCGGGTCAGGGCCTGAAGGACGCCTCCAGGTCCTGACTCCTCCGGTGCTTCGGGCACGCGGCCGTCCGTACGCGCTCATCACCCAAGCACGGCGGGGCCACAGACAGCGCAGCGCTCCGGTTCGCGACCCCCTCGCGGACGTCCTACTCGTTCACCACCCAGCCGTCCCGCAGCTTGATCACGCGATCGCCGTACGTCGCGTTCGTCTCCGAGTGCGTCACCTGGACGATCGTCGTGCCCGTCGCGTTCAATTTCTTGAACAGCTCCATGATTTCGCGGCCCTGCTCCGAATGCAGGTTGCCCGTCGGCTCGTCCGCCAGGATGACCTTCGGGCTCGCGACGATCGCGCGCGCGACCGCAACGAGCTGCTGTTGGCCGCCCGACAACTGGTTCGGATAGAGATCCTTCTTGCCGACGATCTGGAAGCGGTCCAGCACGTCGCAGACGATCGAATCGCGCTCCGATTTCTTCACGTTGCGATAGGACAGCGGGACGTCGAGGTTCTCGTACACCGTCAGGTGATCCAGCAGGTGATAGCTCTGGAACACGAAGCCGATGTGACGTTTGTGCAGCTCGGCGCGCTCCTTCTTGCCGAGCGCGTGCACGGGCTGCCCGACGAACCAGTACTCGCCGGTCCAGGCCGTGTCGTGCATGCCGATGATGTGGAGCAGCGTCGACTTGCCGGCGCCGGACGGCCCCATGATGGAGACGAACTCGCCTTCCTTGATGTCGACGTTGACCCGTCGGAGCACGTAGGTCTTGCTCACGCCGTGCTGATAGGCCTTTTCGATGTTGCGCAACTGGACGAGCGCCCCGGTCGGCGCTTCGGTGGGCTCGACGGCGGCGGGCTCGGGACGGGAACGGGAAAACAGCATTGCGAACCTCGACGATCAGGGCGTGGTGTCGAACAGCCGCACCACCACCCGGCGGGCGGGAGTGACGGGCAGCACGCGGAGCCACGGGAACTCGACGTGCACGTTCCAAATTTTAACCTCAACGTCGAGGCCCGTCGATTGCGTTCCATCGCGACGGGCGTTTGCCGAGGCCGGCGGGGCGGTGTCCGGCGTGCGGGCCGGCGCGGCGTTCGTCCGCCTGTCGCCGGCGTCAGCACCGGCAGACGCGGCCCGCGTGGCGGACGCGTCCTGCGGACAGCGATCCGCGCGGCCGCGCTCCGTGGCGGCGAGCCAGAGCACGCAGAGCAGAACAGCGAGCACGAGCGGCTCGAATCGGCGAAGACGGTGGCGAGGGATGAGGGTAGTCGGCATATACTCCCCCTGAAATCGTCTGGTGGGGGCTGGCGCTGCGGAAGAGTCCAAACGCCGTGCCAGCGCGTGCGCGAGCTCGACCGGCGATTTTCTCTTGTGTTTGACGATGAAAGCGTCGGGCCGGTTGGGAGTCGGGTGTTCGTTTCCGGGCAAGCGGCGCCGGAACCGGCCAGTCGGCCAGGGCCGTGGAGCGTCATGATCTACATCGGCACGTCAGGCTACAACTATCCCGAGTGGAAGGGGAGCTTCTATCCCGCCGATCTTCCGGCCGCGAAAATGCTGCCGTACTACGCCGAGCGTTTCGGCACCGTGGAGATCAATTACACGTTCTACCGGATGCCGAACGCGAAGCTGGTGGACGGCTGGGCGCGCCAGACGCCGGACCCGTTCCGCCTGACGCTCAAGGCGCCGCGCCGCATCACGCACGACCGCAAGCTGAAAGAAACGGGCGATCTCGTCCGCGGCTTCTGTGACGTCGCCGCGACGCTGGGGCCGCGTCTCGGCGCGCTGCTGTTCCAGTTGCCGCCGACGTTCAAGTGCGATCTCGCCGTGTTCGATGATTTCCTGCAGACGCTCCCGCCGAAGCTGACGGCCGCGTTCGAGTTCCGCCACGCGTCCTGGCTGCAGGACGACGTCTACGAACGCCTGCGCCAGCGCAACCTCGCGCTGTGTATCGCCGACGCCGCCGATCGCTCGACGCCGATCGTCGAGACGGCGGACTACGGCTACCTGCGTCTGCGCGACGAGGGCTACGAGGCGGCGGACATCCAGCGATGGGCGGACGAGCTCCGCGCCCGCGCGTCCACCTGGAAAGAGACGTTCGTGTATTTCAAGCACGAGGACGAAGGCAAGGGCGCCCTCTTCGCGCAGCAGTTGACCGACGCGCTAGGTAGTCGTCAGTCGTGAGTTGTCAGGCGTCTGTCGTCAGTCGTCGTCAGGTTCATCACTGACGACTCACAACTGACGACTCATCACTGCAGCGAGGAAGGTCACCGCGGCGTGCTCCGCCCAATAGCCGTCGAAGTCGCACGGCGGCTCCGCGACGAAGGCACAGTGTCCGCCTTCGGCGGTGATCGCCACGGTGATGTGCGGATTGTTCGTGACTTCGGGCCGTCGGAACTGCTCCGGGGGGACGAACGGGTCGTTCTCCGACGCGACGATCAGCGCCGGCACGGCGATGCGATCCACCACCCGCAGCGCGCTCGCGCGATAGTAGTAGTCGTCCGCGTCGCGAAAGCCGTGGTGCGGCGCCGTATACGCCTCGTCGAAGTCCCGCACCGTGTAGACCTGCCGCAGCAGATCGAGGTTGTAGCGTCCCGGGAAGAGCGACGACTTCCGCCGCATCCGCTTTTTGAGGTTCCGCACGAAGTTCCACTCGTACACCACATTCGACGGCCGCTCCAGCGCCCGCACGCACAGCGCCAGGTCCATCGTCGGCGACACCGCGCAGACCGCGCGCAGCGGCGCCGGCGCGGATGATCCGAAGTCGCCCGCGAGCTTGAGCGTCAGATTGCCGCCGAGGGAGTAGCCGGCGACGCCGAAGGCGCGGAGGCCGTCCTTGGTCGAGAGCTCGTTGAGGACGAAGAGCGGATCGTGCGTCAGGCCGGAGTGATAGAGCCCGGCGGACAGGTGCTCGGTGCCGCCGCAGTTGCGCTGGTTGAGCAGGACGACGTTGAAGCCGCGGGCGAAGGCCTTGTCGGCGAGTCCGCGCATGTAGTGCGCGGAGCTGGAGCCCTCGAGGCCGTGCAGCGCGAGCAGCGTCGGCCGTCCTTGACGCGCCGGCTGCCAGTGACAATGCGCGAGCACGCGCGCGTCCGGCGCGACGTCGAAATAGCGCGCCTCCGGCGCTGGGAGCTGCGGGAACGCCCGCCGGCTGGCCCAGGCATACAGCGTCATGCGATGACCGCCGTGCCAGCGGCGGGAGGGAGTGTAGGCGTCAATCATGAGTGGATCGATCGGCGCCCATTCCTATCGGACGCTGTCACATCGGACCGCTGTCACATCGGACCGCGGCAGCACGGGCGCGTGTCACGGCGCGAGCTGGTAGACCGTGAACCGGTCGTTGCGATAGACCGCGGGCAGCGGCAGCGCGCGCTCGGTGACGAGATAATCGAGATCGTAGCGCGCGGCGAGGGCGCGCGCCCGATCGGCCGTGAGCGCGTCCATGCTGCCGAGGGCCGCGTCGCGCTCGGCCACGCGCATCGCGGTCGGGCGGTCGTACATGCCCATCGCCGTGTCCTTCTGCGATTCGAGGAAGACGTCGCGCGCGGCGGACACGCGCAGGCTCGCGCCATATTTCCACGCGTGGCCCGGATCCGCGAGCAGGTGCGCGTCCTTGGGCGTCTGCGCCGCGATCCAGCGCGAGACGTCCGTCCACGGCGTCGGCGGCAGGTCCACCTGTACCACCGCGCGGTCCGCGTGTTCGCTCAGCATGGAATGCAGCCCGCGTCCGCCCGCGACGGCGACGAGCACGAGGCACACCGCGATCGCGCGCGATGGCGTCAGTCGGGCGGGCATCGGCGCCTGCACGGACCGACGTCCGCCTTCGGCCGCCCACCAGATGGCATAGGCCACCGCGAGCAGGTCCGCCATCCAGAAGACGCGCGAGACCTGGAACTGGATGATGAACGCGGATCGCAGCGCGACGAGCGGCAGCGTGAGGAGGAAGATCGCGATCAGCGTGACGCAGCCGAAGACGAGTCCGCGCTCCCATGGCTGCAGGACGCCAGCGCGCTGGCGCGCCCGATAGACGAGCGCGATGATGAGCGCGTACGACAGGTTGATCGCCCAGCTCCCGAACGCCCACGCCGTCGGATAGATGTAGTCCTTGCCGGCCAGCGTCGTGCTCCAGGCCGCGTCCATCGGCGCCAGCGAGATGACGCCGCGCCAGAGCAGCGCGATCGCGCCGAGGCCCGCGAGCGCGACGAGGCCAGCGCCCGCCGTCCGCCAGCGCGGCTCGTTCACCATCAGCGCGACCACGATCCACAGCCCGAACCAGCACGCCGTCGTCGGATGCAGCAGCAGCGCAATGACGAGCAGCACCGCCGCGATGCCCACACGCCGCTTGAGCGCGAAGGTGAGCGCCAGCAGGCCGAGCGCGAACGTCAGCACGCGCGGATGCCAGTAGCCTTCGAGCGTGTTGACGCCGGTCTTCGTGATGCGATGCCGCAGCGTTTCCGCCGCGAGGAACGCGCCGATCGTCCACGGCAGCCGATAGAGCAGGCCGCCCAGCGATGCGTACGCCGCGAAGAGCAGCGTCAACGTCAGGATCTGCGCCGTGAGAAAGATCGCCGGCAGCGAGAGCCCCAGCCGTCCGTTGAGGAAGGCGAGCAGCTCGTCCAGCACCGTGAGGCGCGACTGGCCGCCAATCAACGCCGCGTCCTTCGGGAAGAGCGACGGATCGGCCGCGTGCAGCGCGGCAGGGATGTAGAAGGCCTGGTCGGACGCGCCGTAGCGGTAGCCGCCCGAGTTCAACGTCGCGAGCACCGCGAAGGCGAGTCCCGAGCAGACCAGCACGGCGAGGCCGGTGAAGAATGTGTGTCGCATCAGTGGAGAGGATGCCGCACCCGCGCAGGCATCATGACGATCAGAGCGTCGCCTCGTCTGCCGACGGGCCGTAGATCGACGGCACCGGGACGTCCTTCAACCGCAGGTAGACCGAGAGCTGACCGCGATGATGGATGGCGTGATTCAGGATGAAATTGCGAAACGCGGCGACGCGCGGCATCGAGAAGAGGACCTTGCCTTCCTTCTTGAACGTCCACGTGCCCAGCATTTCGGCGTCGGTCTTCGGCGCGAGCAGCTCGCGCGCCTTCGCGCCGCTCGTGTCGAACAGCGACAGCAGCTCTTCGCGCGTCGCGCAGACGGGCCGCGCCGCGGCCTGCTGCGTGATGTCGAATTCGTCCGTCTCCAGCACGGCCTGCGCCCAGAGGAACAGCTCCGCGACGTGCGAGGACAATCTTCCCATCGACATGGACTTGTCGTGCGGCTTCCACATGCCGTCTTCCAGCGGGACGCGCTCCAGGATCCGGCGGGTCAGCCCGAGCTCGCGATCCAGTTCGGGGAGCAGCAACTGCACGATGGCCATGTCGGTTCGATGCCTCCTGTGTGCGGCGCCGCGCGATCCGTTTCGCGTCGCGCGCGATGCGCAACTGTCGAGTGTAGCGCTACTGCGCGACGAACTCCACCCAGCACCCGAGCGACCGCCGATCCGTCAGGCTGGCATCCGCCTCCGCCGGCACGAACCCGCGGCGTGTCGTCAGCACGACTCGCACGGGCACGCCTTTCTCCTCGCCGAGCTGCACGTCGTTCGTCCGCTGCGCCGCGAGGGCGACGTCCGCGCGGCCGCCGGTGTGCATCGCCGTTTCAAAGGCGACGCGGACGTCGTTCGCGACGTTGCTCGCGCGGACGCGCAGACGCGCCACGCGATCCGGCGGCGGCACGACCGTCAATCGTACTTCTTCGCCGCCTTCGATCCAGACGCCCGCCACTTCCGGCCAGACGTGCTCGTCGTGGAAGAACACGCGCGTGTCGCCGAAGGCCTGCGTCGAGAGCACTTCGAGCGGCGGCAGCCGATCGTGCTCGTCCACGATCTGCTGCGGACGCAGGCGCAGGACGGGCGCCGCCGCCGTGAGATCGCGCGACGCGGTGAAGCCGACGAAGCCGACGTCGATCGGCAGGTCGAACGTCCGGCCCCACATGCCCGGCGCGCTGACGTCCACCGGCCAGCCGCGCGCGGGACCGCCGGCGCGTCCGAGCTGCAGGCCCAGCTCGCCAGTCAGCGCCTGCGCGCCCGAGCCCGCGGGGAGTGGGCCCGCCGAGAGCTCGACGGAATAACGTCCCGCGGGCAGCGACCAGCGTCCGTTGTGCAGCAGCGGCACCGGCGGACGCGGACGTTTGTCCTCCGCTCGCGCCGTCAGGGCGACGAGACCCAGCAGCTCGCGCCGGGACAGGCGCTCGGGCCACGAGCGGTAGGCGAGTCCGATGGGCCGCCGTTCCGCGTCGTACCGATCCAGCAGCGCGACGCGCGATCGTGCGTCGAGGTTGACGGGCGCGGGCTGCCAGCGTGCGAACGCGCGCGGCACGATCAGCGACGCGACGACAATGGCCGCGGCAATCGTCACGGCGGCGAGCGCGGATGCGCGTCCGGGCAGGCGCACGGACGATCGCCGTGCGAGCCACCACGCCGCGATCGACGCGACCGCGATCCAGGCGGCGGTGATCAGCAGCGCGACGAGCGGCGGCTGAACGATGAAGCTGGGGCCGAGGCCCCACAGCGTCCACGCGGGCGAGAGCCAGTCCAGCAGGCGCGAGACGCCGTTGCGCCCGCCGGCGAGCAGCAGGCCGTTCTGCGCGAGGCCGAGCGTGAGGGCGACGGCGAGGCCAAGCGCGAGCAGGGCGTGATACAGCGCGAGCAGGACGGGTCGATCGCGGTGCTGGTGATAGCGCCACGCGAGCGGGATGCCGAGCAGCAGGAAGCCTGACACGATCGGCCGGCCGACCGTCGCGCTGCCGCCCCACCAGATGTGGAACGCGCCGACGGTGACGAGCAGCGCGCCGAAGATGGCGGCGATCTCGGACGCGGTGCGGCGGGTCTCGCGCCCTCGCAGCATCGCGATCGCGCCGGCCACGCCGAGCCACAGCAGCGGCGCGAAGGCGATCACACCATATTCCTGATCGAACAGCAGGCCCGGTCCGCCGGCCGGCAGATATTTGATGGCCGTCTCGCGCTGCACGCCGTACGGCGCGGCGGGGGAGAACGATCCCCAGATCCAATAGAAGAACAGCAGCCACAGGACGCCGCCAATGGCGAACGGCAGGACGAGTGCTGCGGTCTCCCGGAGAGGCGGCTCGCGGCGCGGAGAGATGATGTCGCGTGACGCGGCGTGTGCCGGCGTTGCGTCGGCCGACTCGTTTCGCGTGGGATCGGCCAGCGGCGGCTCGATGTCGGCGCGCGGCGGCCACCACAGGCGCGCCAGGCCGACGGCGAGCAGCGCGGTCGCCATCAGCGCGTACTTCGTGCTGAGCCACGGCAGCGTCGTGATTGCGAGGCCGCACAGCAGCCAGCGCGGCCAGCCCGCGAGGGCGGACGAGTGCGAGGCGGGGCTCCACAGGCGCGCGAGCGGCACGCCGCGCGGCGCCTGCATCAGGACGAACGCGGCCATCACCACGGCCGCGGCGGGCACTTCGGGATAGATGGTGAAGCTGTTGTAGATGAACGGCGCGCTCAGCGCGCACGCGGCCCACGCGAACGTCGCGGCGGACGCGGATCCGGTCAGGCTGCGCGCGCTGATCCACAGCAGTGCGGCCGCCACTGCCGCGAAGAGGACCATCATCGCGACGACGCCGCGGTAGCCGCCGGCCGCGTAGACGGGCGCGGCGACGAACGGCATGCCGACCGGATGGACGGAGTAGATCCGGTTGTCGACGCCGCGCGTCAGGTAATGAGGCGCGAGCTCGCGGTTGAAGTACTCCAGATAATCGCGCCGCGCGTGGTTGTTCTCGATCTTGAGATCGCCTTCCCGCCACAGGCTCTGCGCGACGATCAGATAGTGCGGCTCGTCTCCGCCGGGGAACAGGACGGTGCCGGTCAGGCGTGCCGCGGCCGCGCCGTAGATGACGGTCGCCGCGACGAAGACCAGCGCCGCGCCGTACGCGCCGCGCGGCCAGGCGCGTTCGCGGACGGGCGAGCCGCCGGCGAGCCAGATCGTCCGTGCGGTCAGCCAGGCGACCACGGCCCACACGAAATATCGTGCCGGTCCGGCGAGCACGTGCAGGACCGGCGCGGCGTCCGGCAGCCAGGGGAGATACGGGAGGATGAGCAGGCCGCTGATCGCGAACGGCCGGATGGCGTCGAGGCCGGACGCGATCCGCGCCGGATCGTCGCGGGTGGCGAGGCGCCGCACGAACGCCGCGAGGAGCGCGAGGCACAGCGTCGCGCCCGCGATGAGCGGCGCGAGGTGCCACAGCGGGGGGATCATCGCCACGCGGACGGTGCCGCCGTCCGCGTCGGCCAGGAGATCGAGGGAGGCGTTGGTCAGCCAGAGCGCGAGGCCGGTTGTGACGCCGATCGCGCCCAGCGTCCAGAGACTGCCCGGGAGCCGTCGAGGGGCCGGAGGCCCGCCAGAACCCTTCACCATACGGCGACTATCTTAGTCGCTCTCGATCCGGACGCGCGCGCCGCATTTCGCGGATCGCGAGGGTCGCCCACGCGGCACGGCCGCGATCATCAATAGAGTGATGCGTGAGCACCGGCGCGCCCGACGCGCGCCGATTCCTGGTGCGTCGGTTCCTGGCGGGGCCCCGCGGCGGCTACCGCGGGGTGAAGTCGACCTTCGGCACCGACTGCGCGGATGCTGGCGCTTCGAAGTACGGGTATTCCTTGAAGCCGAACATCTTCGCCGTGATGTTGGACGGGAAGCGGCGCCGCAGCGTGTTGTAGTCCTGGATCTTCGCGTTGTAGCGGCCGCGCGCGACGGCGATGCGGTTCTCGGTGCCGCTCAATTCGTCCATCAGCCGCGCGAAGTGCGTGTCCGATTTCAACTGCGGATAGTTCTCGACGATCGCGAGCAGACGCGCGAGCGCGGAGGACTGCTGGTTCGCGGCTTCAATCGTGTCGGCGGGCGTCTGCGCGCCGGCCAGCTTGGCCCGCGAGTCGGCGATGTCGCTGAACACTTTTTGTTCCTGCGCGGCAAAGCCTTTGACGGTTTCGACCAGGTTGGGGATCAGGTCGTTCCGCCGCATCAACTGGTTCTGCACTTCGCCCCACAGACCCTTGATCGCTTCTTCCTCCGCGGTGAACCGGTTGTAGGAACAGCCGGAGAGCACGACCGTGGCCACCAGGGCGATCGTGAGAACGGTTGCTTGTGCGAATCGTGTCTGTCTCATGGGTTCTGCTCCTGCTCCTGTCGTCCTGCCGCTCGATCGTCCGCGTCCGTTCGATCGACCGTCTCGACGTTACCAGCTTCCGCTCGCGCCGCCGCCGCCGCTGCTCCCGCCGGAGAAGCCGCCCCAGCCGCCGCCTCCACCACCGCCGCCGCCGCTCCACCCGCCGCCACCCCAGCCGCCCGAGCTGCCGCCGAACGGTCCGACGCCGCCCGTCCAGCCGCTCCAGCCGCTGCCCCACCGCCGGCGTCGACGGCGTCCGCCGCCGGTGAAGCTGCCGATGATGCCGCTGATGACCTGATAGCCGATCCAGGCCAGCACGAGGTAGAAGAATAGGGGCGGTCCCGAGCGCCGTTCGCGCCGCGCCGGCTCCGGCCGCGCCGGCGCCTCGACATCCGTCACGGTCGTCTTGCGTTCCTCCGCAATCCGCCCGATGAGCCGCGCGACAGCCGCTTTCAAGCCCTCGCCATACCGCCCGTCACGGAAGTACGGCGCCATGTACTGACGGATCGTCTCGCCCGAGTAGCCGTCGGTAATCGCGCCTTCGAGCCCGTAGCCGACTTCGATCCGCGCCTTGCGATCGTTGACCGCCAGCAGGACAAGGACGCCGTTCCCCGCCTCTTTCGAGCCAATGCCGCGCCCGTGGTTTTCGAAGAGCTTGACCGCGTAGTCGTCGATGCTGCCGAACGGCTGATACGTCGGCACCGTCGCCACGACGACCACGTCACCGGTGCTGCGCTGCAGCGCGCGGATCATGCGATCGAGCTCCGCGGCGCTCGCGCCGTCGATCACCGTGGCGAAGTCGTTGACCGGCTGCGTGAGCTGCGGAAGCGCGTCCGCCGACTGCGCCGCCGCGCGCGCGGCCAGCGTCAGGCAGAGCGCAATCGCCGCGGCGCACGTCAGCCATCGCGCGGCGGCCGGCAGACACGTCCAGCGCCGCGCGCTGGCGAGCGGGACGATCATGATTGCGCGGGCGCCTTCCACCCGTCGACGAAGCGCGCCAGACGCTCGACCGCGTCGAGGTACGGGGGATAGATCTGCATGGCTTCGTCTTCCGACAATCCTGCTCCCGGCCGCTCCGCCATCGTCAGCAGCCGTGCCACCAGCGTCGCGGACAGCCCGGCGCGGGTGTCGATGTGGCGCGCGAGCGTGCCTGGATCGTGCTGCAGGACGCCGTCGAGGCGGGCGAGGTTGCCGATCAGCGCCGAGAAGGACGGAACGGAGTGGCGGACGATGTCGACGACGAGCGACGGGTCGGCGTCGGCTTCCATGAAGGCTTCGCGCAGGTGGATGAGATGGCTCTTGGCCTGCACCTCGCACGCGCGGCGCAGGTCCGCGATGCTGACGGCGACGTCGTTGAAGGGGTCGGTGCCGACGACCGCGACATGGCGCGCGATGATGGCGCCGTATTCGAGCGGGAAGACGTCCAGCGAGGACGTGAATTCGTCCGGCGACAGCAGCAGCGGCGTCGCCAGCCCGGCGCGTTCCCACGCCTCGTGCCGCGCGGCGCTCGCGACGAGGTCGTCATAGGACAGCTCGCGTACCAGCGCCAGCGTCCGGACCGGATCGTCGACCGACACGGCCTCGCGCGGCGTGGCGTCCGCGGCCGCGGGATCGCCCGGCACGTGACGGCCGTAGACGACCAGCGATTCCAGCCGTGCGCCAAAAATCTGTGTGAGATCGGATTCGAGGAAAGAAACGGCCTTCGCAGCGGACGAGCCGAGCACGGTCGCGTTCATGGAGCCCATTCTACCAGCGGAGGCAGGAACCCACAGGCGCGCCAGCGTGCGGGGCTGGCGGTCGCAGCGCTACAAGGCTACGAGGCCCGTTCCTGATCCGTGGATGACTCGGATGACAGGTGCCCGATGGCCGGCGGGGTGATCGCGCGGGGACGCGGGCTGCCGGCGCGGCGCGGGGGACTCTTCTGACGCCACGGAATGAACATGCTCGTGCGCCGCTGATACGTGACGTACTCGTCGCCGAACCGGCGCTCCAGTGTCTTCTCGCGCTGCGGGATGCCGGAGACGAAGAGCAGTAGATAGAGCATCATCACCGGCGTGTAGACCGTCATCCAGCCGATGTCCGAGCCGAGGGCGAACAGCGCGAAGCTGTTCCACACGATCCAGTCGCAGAAGTAGACGGGATGCCGGCTGTAGCGTCGAAGGCCGGTCGTGCAGACGCGGTTCCGGTTGCCCGGCTCCGCGCGGAACCGTTCGAGTTGCGCGTCGGCCAGGGTGCCGCCGAGGAAGCCGACGACCCAGAGGCCCATCGCGAACCATTCGACCGTGTGGAGCGATCTGGCCGGGTTGAGTGCGACGATGAGCAGGGGCGACGAGAGGAGCAGGGCGATGACGCCGCGGCCCTGGAAGAACCAGAACAGTTGCGCTTCGACGTTGTCGTTCGACGCGCCCCAGTCCTCGCGCCAGCGCGCGTACTGGCCGTCTTCGTCCGGATGCTTCAGCCAGACGTGGCGTCCGACGCGATACGCAAAGCGCACACTCCAGGCCGTGACCATCGTGCCGAACAGCCAGAGGCGCGTCGGCTCGCCGCTGGGACTGGCGGTGGCGAACCAGATCATGAGCAGCGCGAAGCTGCTGTGGCACGCGACATCGCCGACGCCCGCGTTGCGGACGCGCACCGCGATCGTCCAGGCCAGCAGCATCCACAGAGAGATGAGGCCGAACGCCCACAGCGTCAGAGGCAGAAGGGGCACGTCGCAATTAGACCTCCATCCGGCAGAAATGTCACCGTCGAAATCGTGACTCAGCCACCGGCGTTTGCGCCTCCTGCCATAAAATGTCGCCAATGCGACTGGCCGAGCTCAACGTCGGGTGTTTTGGCGGAGGAACCGGACTGCCCAGCCTCCTCGGGGGACTGAAACGCAACCCGTGGTTGCGGGTGCACGCCGTGGTCACGATGTTCGACAGCGGAGGAAGCTCGGGCGTGCTACGGGACGAACTGGGCGTGCTGCCGCCGGGCGACGTCCTCAAGTGTGCGCTGGCGCTGGCCCGCAACGAGGCCGAGGCGCGACGCGTGCTGCTGTCGCGGCTGCCGATGCTGGAGCATCAGAAGCTGGGCGGACACACGGGCGGCAATCTGCTGTTGTCGATGATGGAGCGGTACAGCGGCGATTTCCTGGCCGCCGTGGACGGCTTGCGTTCGCTGCTCGGGTGCAGCGGCCGCGTGTGGCCCGTCAGCACAGAGCCGTCGAGCTTGTGCGCGGAGTACGGCGACGGCTCCGAGACGCGCGGCGAGGTGGAGGTGGACGCCGCGCAGTTGGACGGCGGACAGATCCGCCGCGTCTGGCTCGACCCCGACGTGTCCATCCATCCCGCCACGGCCGCCGCCATCCGCGAAATGGACGCCATCGTCATCGGCCCCGGCAGCTTCTACACGAGTCTGGTGCCCATCTGCCTGGTACGCGGCGTCGCCGAGGCGATCGCCGACGTGCGCGGACCGGTGATCTTCATCGCGAACCTGCTGACCGAAGGCCGCGGCATGGCCGGGTTCACCGCCGCGGAAGCCGTTCGCCAGATCCGCGAGGCGATCCGTCGACCCGTGGACGTGATGATCTACAACGACGCGCGTCCGCCGGAAACCGTCCTCGAGTCGTACGCCGCGGAACACAAGCATCCGCTGCCGCTCGGTCCGATCGACGCGGAGACCGAGGTCGTCTCCGGCAAGTTCTGGCTGCGCGAGATCGCCCGCCACGACCGCAAGCGCCTCGCGTACGCCGTGTGGGGCGTCCTCGCCGGCAAACTGCTCGTCTGAGAGCAGTCGTCAGTCGTCAGTCGTCAGTCGTCAGTCGTCAGTAATCAGTAATCAGTAATCAGTAATGTACGATCAAGGGCATCAGACTCGCTGACGACTGACAACTGACAACTCCGTCAGTTCTTTGGATACGTGCCGTTCGCCTTCATCCAGTCGGACAGCTTGCGCATGCGCGTGCGGAAGAAATTCGGCGGCTCGAAGGGGAGCGGTCCCGCCGCCTTCGCCGTCGCGAGGACTTCCTTGGCTTCCGCCGGGAAGCCGTTGTCCCCGAAGAACGAGACGCTTTCCTCGGCGAGCCGCGCCTTGAGCACCAGCAGTGAGTAATTGCGATCGTTGACGAAGACGTACGCCAGCGTGCGGCCGAACGGATCGATCGTCGACGCACGCAGGATTTCCACCTTCGTCGCGTTGGCGAAGACGCCGAGCGCGAACGCGCGTGCCTCCTCGCCGAACTGCTGCGCGTAGGGCAGGTTGTGTTCGACGTGCCGCGTTTCCGGCGTGTCGATGCCGAGGATGCGCACGTCCTCCTCGTCGTTCGCGCCCCACTTGATCACGACGGTGTCACCGTCATCCACCGACACGGCCGCGACAGGCACGGGGACGCGCGATCCGTGCGGACGCGTCTGCGGCTGCGCCTGCTGCCGGTTCCCGGCGGGCGGCGGCGTCTGACGGCCGGCGGTGCGACTCTCGCCGGCGGTGTTGTCGCCCGCCGTGCGACGTTGAGAAGACTGATCGCGTCCGTCGACGGCGGATGCGTGCGCGCGTGACGTCGGCGGGACGGACGTTCCCGCGATGGCGAAGACGAGGACTCCGAAGATGACTCGATGCGAAAGCGCATTCCGGTACATGGCGTACACTCTACAGCAACTTGCACGAGGCTGGTACGCGGGCGACTGCGGGCCGGCGGCTTCTTCTGTTTCAGGTGATGGCATGCACGCTAGACGTCTTGACGGCCCAAACTCCTTGCGAATGAGTCACGTTTCCCATCCGTCAAGACGGCCGCCCCGCGGAGCGGGGCCAGCAGACGGCAAGGCTAGCGAGGCGGCCCACCGATCTTCCACGCGAGCGGGTCTGAGGCTCCGCCTCGCTAGACATGTTGGGTGGACGAACGCGCTGACCCTCGTGACGCTGCTGCTCGGCGCGCTGCTGGCGGCGTCGCCCGCCGCGGCGCAGAGCGCGAGGGAGAACCAGGCCGACTACACGAAGACCGAGCATCTGATCCCGATGCGGGACGGCGTCCGGCTGTTCACGATCGTCTACGCGCCGCGGGACGAATCGCAGAAGTATCCGATCCTCATCCTGCGGACGCCGTATGGCGTCGCGCCGTACGGCGGGGAGGGTGATCGCTATAAGGAGACGCTCGGGCCGTCGCCGCTCTTCGCGAAGGAGCGCTTCATCTTCGTCTATCAGGACGTGCGCGGGAAGATGATGTCCGAGGGCGAGTTCGTGGACGTGCGTCCGCACAACCCGGCGAAGAAGCAGGGGGAGATCGACGAGAGCACGGACGCGTGGGACACCATCGACTGGCTCGTGAAGATGGTGCCGAACAACAACGGCCGCGTGGGCATGTGGGGCATCTCGTATCCCGCGTTCTACGCGGCGGCAGGAATGATCGATGCGCATCCGGCGCTGAAAGCCGTCTCGCCGCAGGCGCCGATCAGCGACTGGTTCATGGGCGACGACTTCCACCACAACGGCGCGCTCTACCTGCCGCATGCGTTCCGTTTCTTCTCGGGATTCGGCAAGCCGCGTCCGAAGCCGACGACACGGAGCTCGCGCGGGTTCACGTTTCCCACCGGGGACGGCTACCGGTTCTATCTCGATCTCGGCGCGATGCCGAACGCCAACGACAAGTTCCTCAAGGGCGACATCGCCTTTTGGAACGAGCTGATGGCGCACGAGACATACGACGCCTTCTGGCAGGCGCGCAACCTGCGTCCGCACCTCAAGGACATCGTGCCGGCCGTGCTGACCGTGGGCGGCTGGTTCGACGCCGAGGATCTCTTCGGCTCGCTGGAAACGTACAAGTGGACGGAGAAGCAGGGCGCGAAGGCCTCGAATCAGCTCGTGATGGGGCCGTGGTATCACGGCGGCTGGTCGCGCAGCGATGGCGATCGGCTCGGCGCGGTGGAGTTCGGCTCGAAGACGTCGCTGTTCTATCGCGAGACGATCGAGCTGCCGTTCTTCCGGTATCACCTCAAGGGCGGGGCGGATCCGGGGCTGCCCGAGGCGTACGTCTTCCGCACGGGCGCGAACGAGTGGCATGCGCTGGACGCGTGGCCGCCGGCGGACGCCGTCGCGCGCACGCTGTACTTCCAGTCGAACGGCAAGCTGTCGTTCGAGCCGCCGATCGGCGCCGCGCCGCCGGGATATGACGAGTACGTCTCGGATCCGCAGCGTCCCGTGCCGTACATCAATCACACCTCGGTGTCGATGACGCGCGAGCACATGGTGGACGATCAACGCTTCGCGGCGGCGCGGGCGGACGTTCTGGTGTTCCAGACGGACGAACTGACGGAGGACGTCACGGTCGCCGGCCCGATCGTGCCGGCGTTGTTCGTGTCGACGAGCGGGACGGATTCGGACTGGGTCGTGAAGGTGATCGACGTCCATCCCTCGCAACCGACTGACGGTGCCGAATCGGCATCGTCGCGCTGGTCGTTGAGTGGATATCAGCAGTTGGTGCGCGGCGAGGCGATGCGGGGGAAGTTCCGCAACAGCTTCGAGAAGCCCGAGCCCTTCACGCCGAATCAGGTGACGAAGGTGGAATTCACGATGCCGGACGTGTTCCACACGTTCAAGAAGGGGCATCGCATCATGGTGCAGGTGCAGAGCTCCTGGTTCCCGCTGGTGAACCGGAATCCGCAGGTCTTCACGAACATCAACACCGCGAAGGACGACGACTACCGCAAGGCGACGCAGCGCGTCTATCGACGCGCGGACGCGGCGTCGCAGATCAAGCTGTCCGTCTGGACGCCGCCCCGCTAGTCCCCGTCAGCGTGCGACCTTCTTCGCCCCGGCGTGCGGATGCGTGTGCGGGTGGGCGACGCCCTTCGCGTGCCGCGCGTCGTGATCCGTCTGCTCCGGCTGTTCCGCCTGTCCGTTTGCGTGCGTGTGGCTGTGCCGCGCGCGCTGGGCCTCTTCGGCGGCGGCGATCTGTCCGGCGTGATGCGGCGCGGAGCGATAGTGTTCCGCGAGCAGGTCGCGTCCGAAGTCACCCTTGAAATCGCGCCACACGGCGTGGGCGTGGTTGGCCTCGTTCTGCGTGTTGTCGTATTCGATGAGGAACTCGGCGCCCTGGATGCGGTAGTAGTGCGGCTTGCCGCGTTCGACGGGACCGATCCAGGCGAAGCGGACGGCGTCGAGTCCGCCCTGGCGGACGCGTGCGAGGCGGGCCTCGGCGATCGCGGGGACCTGGGCGTGCGCGTATTCGTCGATGAGGCGCATCAGCAGCTCGCGCTGCCCCTTCGACAGTCTGGCGTAGGTGATCCCGACGTCCGGCTGGCGCAGGGCTTCGCGGTTGTCGGCCGTCATCATCTCCAGCGGCGCGACGTCGCCGACGATCGCGTCCGCGCGCTGCTGCGCGTCGAGTGACGTCACCAGCGAGCGCGCCAGGTCCTCCTCCGCGGCGAGGATGCGCGTTCCCGTCTTCGGGCCCGCGCGCACTTCCGCCGGGTTCGACCCGAAGAACTGCGGGCTGCTGGCGACCGCCTGTCCTTCGACGACCGTCCAGTTCTGCGAGAGGTGATGGCCTTCGTAGCGCCAGCCCCACGGCGACGCGGCTTTCGGCTCGCCGAACACCGCGAGCAGATAGTACTCGGGGCTGCGCGAGGTCTTCTGGAGCTCGCCGAGGACGATCTCCATCTGCCGGATCGCCTCCGCCTTGTCGAAGCCTTTCGCGCTGAGGCCCGTGCGAATGAGATGGACGGCCGCCTTGCGCTGCGCGTCGGTCATCGCGCTGAGCGCCAGGCCTTTGCGCTCGCGCGTGTTGTAGTGCCAGTTCGTGCGCTCGTCCGCGTCGAACGTGAACGTCGCGCTCTGCCGCTGCGCCACGTCCAGTGACGCGAGGAACGCCGTCGCCGCCTCGCGCATGTCACGCGCCGCGCCGGTCTCACGCGCCGGCAGCGGAACCGCCGACAGGATCAAGGCCAGGAAACCGATTACACATTGCCGCATGCGGGGAATACTATCACCGCCGCGACACCGCCGAGGAAGGACGATGTCAGCACATCAGACCGTGCCGTTTGCGTGTCGTGTCATAGGAGGCGGCGTTTCGCAGAGCACAACGCGCGGCGCGACGGCCGCGCCACGCGGAGACACGCCGCCGGGCCGCGGCTAGGCGGCTTCGGCGGGTTCGGGGTGGCTGCCGCGCTTGCGCCAGGCGTTGACGCGCTGCCAGGCGGGGTGGCCGGCGAGGTCGTCGAACAGTGAGTAGGCGACAGGTGTCACGAGCAGTGTGAGCAGCAGGGACAGCGTCTGGCCGCCGATGACGACGACGGCGATGCTGCGGCGTTCTTCGGCGCCCGGACCGGTGCCGAGCGCGAGCGGCAGCATGCCGCCGACCAAGGCCAGCGTCGTCATCAGAATCGGCCGCAGCCGGTCGCGGTTCGCTTCCATGATCGCCGTCATGCGATCCAGGCCCTTCGCGCGCAGGTTGTTCATGTGGTCGATCTGCAGAATCGCGTTCTTCTTGACGACTCCGAAGAGCACGAGCAGGCCGAGCGCGGAATACAGGTTGAGCGTCTGCCCGGTCGCCCACAACGAAAACAGCGCGAAGGGGACCGCGATGGGCAGCGAGAGCAGAATCGTCAGCGGATGGATCAGGCTCTCGAACTGCGCGGCGAGAATCATGTACATGAAAATCACCGACAGCATGAACGCCCAGATGAACTCGTTGAACGTGCGTTCCAGCTCGCGGCCGCGGCCCGTGATGACGGCGGTGTAGGCGGACGGCATGTTGAACGCGAGCGCGGCGTCGCGCATCGCGAGCAGACGGTCGGCCTGCGCGAAGCCGGGCGCGACGTTGCCGCGGACGTTGGCCTGCCGCTGGCGGTCCGTGCGGTCGATGCGGGACGGGCTCTCGCGCTCGACGATGTGGACAAGGTTGTCGAGGCGGACGAGATTGCCGCCCGTTCGCGGCACGAACAACCGGGAGATCGTGCCCGGGTCGTTGCGGTCGCCATCCGTCAGCCGCAACTGCACGTCGTAGTCGTCGTTGACGCTCGCGTCGCGGAAGTGCGTCACTTCCTCGTCGCCGCCCACCATCAGGCGCAGCGCGGACGCGATGTCCTGGGTGTTGACGCCGAGGTCCGCCGCGCGGCCGCGATCGATCTCGACCTGCAACTCCGGCTTGTTCAACTTCAACGTCGTGTCCGCGTCGACGACGCCCAGCTCCGGCGCCTGCAGGCGGAGCTTGTCGGCGTACCCGGCGAGCATGACGAGATCCGGCCCGCGCAGCGCGAGGTCGAGCTCCGCGGAGCCGCCGCCGAAGTTGAAGGACTGGATGTTGCGCACGGACGGCCGCAGGTCCTTGTAGCGCCGCAGCTTCGCGCGCACCATCTGCATGATCTCGCGCTGCGAGTAGTTGTTGCGGAACGCGCTCAGCGGGTCCAGCGTGACGAGGCCCTTGACGAACCGCGACCAGGTGAACAGCCGCTCTTCATGCGGCGCGATCCGGACGTACATCTCGCCCTGATTGACGCCGGACAGGAACCCGCTGCCCGCCGTCGTCAGCACGATGCGGACGCCCGGCAGCGCGCGGACGTCTTTCTCCACCGTCGTCATGACGTCGTTCATCGCCGCGAGGCTCGTGCCTTCCGGCGCCGTCACGTTGACTTCGAACTCTGCTTCGTCCACGCCGCTCGGCACATATTCCTGCCGCACGAACTTGTAGAGCGGCACCGAGCTGATCGCGACCAGCAGCGCCACGGACGCAATCAGGAACCGCCGGTGCATCGACCAGGACAGCGCCCGCGTGTAGAAGCGATCGATCCGGCCGTAGAAGCCGCTCCGTGACTGCGGACCGTGCCCGTGGCCGCCCTTGCCGCCGTGCGCGTGATCGCCGCCCTGCAGCAGACGCGCGCTCATCATCGGCGTCAACGTGAAGGAGACGAGCAGGCTGACCAGGATCGCCACCGCCGCCGTGATGCCGAACTGATACAGGAACCGTCCCGAGATGCTCGACATGAACGAGACGGGAATGAAGATCACCGCCAGGCTCAACGTCGTCGCCATGACCGGCAGCGCGATTTCCGCCGTCGCGGCCCGCGCCGCTTCGAACGCGCCGAGATGCTTCTCTTCGACGAACCGGAAGATGTTCTCCAGCACGACGATCGCGTCGTCGATGACGATGCCGACCATCAGCACGAGCGCGAGCATCGTCACGCTGTTGAGCGTGAAGTTGAGCGCCGCCATCATGCCGAACGTCGCGATCACCGAGGCTGGAATCGCGACGCCCGCGATGAACGTCGCGCGGAGGTTGCGCATGAAGGCAAAGACGACGAGGCACGCGAGGATGCTGCCCAGGACGAGGTGCAGGTTGATCTCGTGCAGCGCGGCGTAGATGTAGCGCGACTGATCGCGGATGATCTCGAGCTTGACATCGCGCGGCACCTGGCCGCGGACGCGCTCCAGGTTCGCCTTCGCCGCCTCGATGACCGCGACCGTGTTCGCGCCCGTCTGCCGGCGGACGGCGAGCGAGACCGTCGGAATGCCGTCCAGGCGCGAGAGCGAGCGCTGTTCCTTCGTGCCGTCCTCGGCCCAGCCGATGTCGCGGACGCGGATCGGCGCGCTGTTGCGTGTCGCGATCGTCAGATCGTTGAACGCGCGTGCGTCCGCCAGGCGGCCCATCGTCCGTAGCGTCTGCTCGCGGTGCGAACCGGTGACGTTGCCGCCGGGCTCGTCCGCGTTCTGGCGCACGAGCGCGTCGCGGACGGTCGTGATGGGGAGCTGATAGGCCGCGAGGCGGTCCGCGTCGACCCAGATGTTGATCGCGCGTTCGAGGCCGCCGACGATCTCGACTTCGCCGACGCCGCTGGACCGTTCGAGCACCGGCTTGATCACCTTGTCCGCGATCTCCGTCAGCTCGCGCAGCGGCCGGTCCGCGGACACGGCAACGGTGAGGACGGGCGCCGAGTCGTTGTTGTTCTTCGTGATGATCGGCGGCCGCGTGTCCTGCGGGAGATCCTGCAGCACCGTGGCGACGCGGTCTCGCACGTCCTGCGTCGCGGATTCGATGTCCCGTTCCAGCTTGAACGTGACGATGACGAGCGACGTGCCGGGACCGGACACGGACCGCAGCTCGTCGATGCCCTCGACCGTGTTCACCACTTCTTCGATCGGCTGCGACAGCAGCACTTCGGTTTCTTCGGGCGACGCGCCGGGAAGCGACGTGCGCACCATCACCGTCGGCAGGTCGACGGCGGGGAACCGGTCGACGCCGAGCCGGAAATAGCTGGCGGCCCCGATCACGGCCAGCGCCATGACCAGCATGGCGGCGAAGACCGGGCGTTTGATGCTGACGTCGGCGAGGGCTCTCATGGATGACTTGATGCTGACGTGATGCCGGGTGGCGTGACGACTACTTCGCGGCGGCGCGGCCGTCGGCTGGCCCGGTCGACGACGACGCGTTGGCGACGGAGACTTTCTCGCCGCCGATCATGTTGCCCGGCTCGACGATGACCTGCTCGCCGGCCTGCAGCCCGTTGACAATTTCGACGCGATCGCCGGCCCGGCGGCCGGTGCTGACGCGCCGCTCGAGGCTCTGGCCGTCCTTGACGATGAGCACCTTGTCGACGCCGGCGAAGGTCACGATGGCCGACGTCGGCACGACGATCGCCCGCTCGTGGGCCTGGACGACGATCTCCGCGTTCGCGAACGAGCCGGGCCGCAACTGGCCGTCCGCGTTTGGCACTTCCGCCTCGATCATCATCGTCCGGCTGCCTTCGTCGATGGCGGGGCTGATGCGCGCGATGCGACCTTCGTACGGCCGGCTGTCGCCTTCCACCGTCACGCGGACGTCCTGCTTCAGACGGATGCTTGCCGCTTCGCGCTCGGGAATCGCGAGCCGCAGGCGCAGCGGGTGCACGCGCACGATCGTGACGACGGGCGTGCCGGCGGCCAGATACTGGCCGACCGTCGCCTGCCGCTCGCGCACCATGCCGTCCATCGGCGACGTCAGCGTGCTGTCCTGCAGCGCCTGACGCGCCAGTTCCAGCTCGCTGCGGCGCTGCTGCAGGATGCCCTGGCGATTGCGGACTTCTTCCTGCGCGTCCTGATACCGGCTCTCGGCCACCTTGAACGACGCGCTGGCGGCGTCGAGGTCCGCCTTTGGCGAGATGCCCTGCTCGAAGAACGTCCTGGCGCGCGATTGCGTGAGCTCGGCTTCGTCCAGCACCGCGCGCGCTTCGCGCACGACGGCGGTCTGCTCCGGATCGACGGTGTCGTTGGACCCGTCCGGCGGCAGGCCGAGACGCGCGCGCGCCTGCAGCAACGCCGCTTCGGACTGGTTCATGCGCAGCGTGAAATCGGTGGGGACCAGGCGGGCGATCGTCTGACCCTTGGAGACGCGGCTGCCGAGGTCGACCAGCAACTGATCGAGGCGCCCCGTCACCTTCATGCTCAAGGTCACCTGTTCTTCCGCCGCCAGCGTGCCGGTGACCGCGACGGTCCGCGCGAGCCGATCCTCGAGGGCCGGCACGACCTGCACTTGTCGGACCTGCGCCGTCTCCTGATGCTCCGCCTGGCCAGCCGCGCCTCCGCAGGCCGCCGCCGCGAGCGACAGCCCGACAGGACAGGCCAGCCAGAATTGCCTGGCGCGGGTGGCGTCGCGAAGGGTGGAACGAAACGAATCAAGCATCTTCGGATTCTACGATGGGGTGTATGCTCTCTGCGCTGCTACATCGCGCGGGACGGGACGCGGAGGATGGGGACCAGCCGGTGGATGTTCGCCCGCATCCCTTTCTCTATGTTACGGTTGATGGCGGTCGGCTGCTTACCGATCACGCATCAGGCGCCGCCGCGCGCGGGTTGTTTCTCATGCTGTCAGGCGGATCCGCCACGGGCCGCCGGGCCTCCTTCGGACAGGACTCACTCATGCTTCAGACGCCCACACGCATCACGGCCCCACGGGGCACGGCGCTCAGTTGCCGCGGATGGCACCAGGAAGCGGCGCTGCGCATGCTGATGAACAATCTCGACCCGGACGTCGCCGAGCGTCCGGACGACCTCATCGTCTACGGCGGCACTGGCAAGGCCGCGCGCGACTGGACCTGCTATCAGCGCATCGTCGACACGCTGAAGCGGCTGGGTGACGACGAGACGCTGCTGGTGCAGAGCGGCAAGCCGGTCGGCGTGTTCCGCACGCACGACGAGGCGCCGCGCGTCCTCATCTCGAACGCGCAGCTCGTGCCGCGCTGGGGGACGTGGGATGAATTCCGCCGGCTCGAAGCTCTCGGCCTGACGATGTATGGCCAGATGACGGCGGGGTCGTGGATCTACATCGGCACGCAGGGAATTCTGCAGGGCACGTACGAGACGCTGGCGGAATGCGCGCGCCAGCACTTCGGCGGCACGCTCGAAGGCCGGCTGACGGTGACTGCGGGGCTCGGCGGCATGGGCGGCGCGCAGCCGCTCGCGGTGACGTTGAACGGCGGCGTGTGCCTCGCGGTGGACGTCGATCGCTCGCGCATCGCGCATCGCCTGCGGACCGGCTATGTCGACGAAGTGTACGACGATCTCGGCGCGGCGCTGCAACGCGCGCGTGACGCGCAGGCCGCGAAGCAGGCGGTCGGCATCGCGCTCGTCGGCAACATCGCCGACGTCCTGCCGCGGCTCGTCCACGACGGCGTCGTGCCGGACATCGTGACCGATCAGACCGCGGCGCACGATCTCCGCGTCGGCTACGTCCCCGTCGGCCTCAGCGTGGAGCAGGCGGCCCGCGCGCGCGAGACGGATCCGGCCGGCTACGAAGACGCGGTGCTCGATTCGATGGTGACGCACGTCGAGGCGATGCTCGCGCTGCGGAAGGCGGGGTCGATCGTCTTCGACTACGGCAACAACCTGCGCGGACAGGTGGCGGACCGCCGCGGTCTCGCGCGCGCGTTCGAGATCCCAGGCTTCGTGCCCGCGTTCGTGCGGCCGCTGTTCTGCCGCGGCGCGGGACCGTTCCGCTGGGCCGCGCTGTCGGGCAACCCGCAGGACATCGCCACGACCGACACGGCGATCCTCGAATTGTTCCCGCAGCGGACGACGGTGACGCGCTGGATCGAGAAGGCGCGCGAGCGCGTCAAGTTCCAGGGGTTGCCGGCGCGCATCTGCTGGCTCGAATACGGCGAGCGCGCGGAAGCGGGCGAGAAGTTCAATTGGCTGGTGAAGACGGGACGCGTCGACGCGCCGCTCGTCATCGGTCGCGATCACCTCGACACGGGATCGGTCGCGTCGCCGAACCGCGAGACCGAAGGCATGAAGGACGGATCGGACGCCATCGCCGACTGGCCGCTGCTCAACGCGCTGCTGAACACGGCCTGCGGCGCGAGCTGGGTGTCCCTGCACCACGGCGGCGGCGTGGGCATCGGGTACTCGATTCACGCCGGCATGGTGTGCGTCGCGGACGGGACCGAGGCGGGCGACCGCCGGCTGCGGCGCGTGCTGACCGCGGATCCGGGGACCGGCGTCATGCGGCACGCGGACGCCGGCTACGAGGACGCGATCGCCACCGCGCACGAGCGCGGCGTCGATCTGCCGATGCTGCCGCGGCCGTCGTAGCCGCGCACACGCAGGCAGGCAAGACGGGGCTGGCGGATCCTACGTCCGCCGGCCCCTTACTTCTTCCAGGACAGATGCACGCCGACGTACGCGGTGCGCGGGAGGCCGGGCGACAGCTCCTCGCCGCGCGCCAGCGTGTAGGACGACGTTTCGGCGTAGCGGGCATCGGTCAGGTTCAGCACGCGCGCGAACAGCTCCAGGCCGTTCGTCAGGCGATACGCGCCGCGCAGGTGCAGCAGCGTGTGACCTTCGTATTCGTGCGTGTTGAGCGCGTCCATCCAGTAGCGCCCGATGCGGTTCACCTGCAGCGACCCGGACCAGCGCGCCGCCGCCGGCGCCACCGTCATCGTCAGATCCGCGATGTCGCGCGGCGCCGTTTCGATCACCTTCCCGCTGTAATCCACGTTCCGCACCGGATCCAGCAGCCAGTCCGCATAGCGGTGCGACGCGTGCGTGTAGCCAAGGTGGACGCGCAGCCACTCGCGCGGCGTGACGTCCGCCGTCAGCTCGACGCCCTGATGCCGCGTGCGGCCCGCGTTGACGACCTCCGTCGCGCCGTCTTCGGGACGCCGGAAGGACAGGATGTCGTCGCGCTTCTCCAGCCGATAGAGCGACGCCTCCAGCGACAGCGCGCGCATCGGCGCCGCGCGGACGCCGATCTCCGTGTTGACCGCTTTCACCGGCCGCAGGTTCAGCGTGTCCTGCGACGAGCCCTGGCGGAAGATCTGCCCTTCGGACGGGACGCGGAAGGCGTGGCGGTACGACGTGAAGACGTTGACGCGATCCGACACGCGCCACGTCAATCCCAGCTTCGGGCTGACGCGATCGTACGACAGCGACGCGTCGGGCGGACGCTGATGGCGCGGCGTCTGCGGCGTGTCGAGGCGGTCGTCGTACGTGTACGAGACGCGATCGTAGCGGACGCCCACGCTCGCGCGCAGCCGCGACAGCGGCGAGGTTTCGAGGTTGATGTACGGCGACGCGGCGATGAACCGCACGTCGTAGTCGTAGACGGCCGGCCCTGGCGTGTAGTCGGCGTAGAGCGTCTGGCCGTTCTCGGTGCGCTCTGTGGTCGGCATGATGCGCTGTTCCTCGCGTCCGCCCGGGCTGACGTCGAGGTCGAAGCCGCCGACGATCTGCGTCCGCCACGGCCGCAGCGACTTGCTGGCTTTCGCGAGCACGCCGAACGACGCGTTGTGCGTCTGCGAGAACGTCGGATCGAAGCTGAGCGCCCAGGGCGCGAGCAGGTCCAGCGTGTTGTAGCGGACGTAGGGCGTGACGTTGGTGAACAGCGTCCCGCTGAGGCGCTGATAGTCGGTGGACGCGCGGAACGCCTTCACGCCGCGCAGGCCGATCGGTGCGAGGTTGCGCCGCGGGTTGTTGGCGTAGTCCGCCCGGTTCAGCGCGGACGACCCGGCGCCCGCCTGCTCGATCGTGCTGTAGGAGATCAGCGTCTTGAGCAGCGACGCGCTCGTCGCGCGATCCCAGCGCGCGCTCAGCGCGCGGCGATCGTAGCCGGTCGACGCGCGCCAGCCGTCCGTGTGCGTCAGGTTCACGTCGGCGCGCAGGCCCTGCGTGCCGGAGGCGGAGGAAATCGTGCCGCCGGCCATCAGGCGCCGCCAGCCGTACGGCCCGCCTTCCGTGTCGAGGTCGACGCCGGTCGGCGCCAGCGCGGAGCGGCTGAGGACGTTGATCACGCCGCCAATCGCGTCGCTGCCGTAGAGCGCGGAGCTCGGGCCTTTGGTCACTTCGATCGATTCCGCCGCCGGCACGTTCACTTCGTACATCGCGTTGTGATTGAAGAACCCGGTCGAGCGCGTCGGCACGCCGTCTTCCAGGAACAGATACACGGGCGATGTCGTCAGGGGCTGGCGGATCGCCGTCATGTGGCCTTCGCCGCCGCTGTTGTTCACCCACACGCCCGCCACCTGCGAGAGCACCTGGCTCGGATGCGTCGGGTTGATGGCCGCGATCGTGCGTCGATCGACGATGCCGACGGACGCCGGGGTTTCGCGCACGAGCCGCGCTTCGCGCAGATCGCTGACGGTGACTTCCTCCAGGAAGCCGCCGGTCAGCGTGATCTCGGTCCGCGCGAGCGCGCCGGAGACGACGTCGACCGCGACCGGCGTGCTTTGCGCCTGTCCGTTGAGGCGCGCGACGACGTGATGCGGGCCGGCGGCGAGATCGGCCGACGCGAATCGGAACCAGCCTTCGGGATCGGTCAACGTCGTGTGCGTGACGGCGTCCGCCGCGGGCGTGGACACCGTCGGCGTGGCGCCCGGCGTCAGCGTGACCTCGATCGACGCGACGCCGCGGCCGTCGCCGTCCTGCACGCGTCCTTCGACGCGGGTCACGGCCTGCGTCGCGGGGCTGGTCTGCGCGACCGCGGGCGCGGCCGTGGCGACGGTCGACAGGCTGGCGAGCGACACGCTGGCAAGAAGGGGCAGCAGCGCCAGGCGGCGGTACACGTCCGCGGCGCGCGCGACACGAAAGCCGGCGAAAGAGCAGGGAATAGCGGGGGGCATCACCGCGCGAGCGTAGCAGGCGTCCCGCGCGTCAGGAATGCGGCAACTTGTCGCACGTCGGGCGGCGGGCCGAGGAAACGCCGAGGAAGACCACGGAAAGGCCAAGAAACGCCTGTCGCGGCGTGTGGGTACCGTTCCGCGTAGACATCCGTGCGACAACTTGCCGCACGATCCGCTTCACGGGACGTGGCAGACTGAGCAGGCGTATGCGTCGATCGTCGCTTCACCCTTCATCCTTCTTCCTCTCGTTCCTCCTGACTGTTGCCGCGGTGGCGGCAACGGGCATCTTCCTGTCCGCGTCCCATGACGCGCCCGAACAGGCCGCGCACACGGGTCACGGTCAGCCCACGCAGGGTCAGCCCGCCCACGGCCAGCACGCGGCTCCCGCGACCCACACCACGGCGAAGCGCGAGACGCACGGCGGCGTCGTTGGCCTCGACGTCGCCGAGCGCAACGGCGTCCTGCACGTCCTCACGACGGTGCGCGCGGGCGACGGCTTCGAGCTGCGGCATCAGCGGTCCACGGACGCCGGCCGCACGTGGTCCACGCCGGTGACGATTCCCTCGGACGGCCGTCCGCCCGGTCCCGTCCATCGCGGCAACGAGCCGCAGCTCGCCGTCAACGGGGATCGCCTCGTCGTCGTCTGGACCCGCAAGGGCAACTCGCGCTTTGGCGCGGGCGCGATGGCGAGCGCGCGGTCGGAGGACGGCGGCCGCACGTGGACCGCGGGACCGAATCCCGCCGGCGCCGACCTCGACAGCCAGTCCTTTAGTGAACTGCTCGCGGACGGCGCGGGCGCGTTCCACGTCTTCTGGCTCGACACGCGCGAGGACTCGCGCGGCCTGCGCGTCGCGCGCTCGACCGACGCCGGCCGTTCCTGGGCCGCCGCGCAGACGATCGACGTCGCGACGTGCGAGTGCTGCTGGAACAAGGCGATCGCGCTCGACGCGTCGACGCTCGCGGTGCTGTATCGCGACCGTCAGCCGCGCGACATGGCGCTCGCGATCGCGGGCGATGACGGCCGCACGTGGCAGCGTCAGTCGACGGTCGGCGATTTCAAGTGGGCGTTCGAGGGCTGTCCGCACGTCGGCGGCGGTCTCGCCGTGACGCGCGACGGCGCCGCGTCGACGCTGCACGCGCTCGTCTGGTCCGGTGATGAACGGCATCAGGGCGTGTCGATTCTGTCCTCGTCCGCGCGCGGCGCGATCTGGAGTCAGCCCGTGCGGATCGGCGGCCCGATGGCGATGCGCGGCGACCTCGCCGCGGACGGCACGCGCCTCGCGGCCGTGTGGGACGCGTCGACGGACGACGGCAACGTCATCATGAGCGCGGAATCGCGCGACGGCGCGAAGACGTGGACGACGCCGGCGCAGGTGTCCGGCGCAGCGTCGGCGACGCATCCGCTGATCGTCGCGACGCAGGGCCGCTTCGTCGCGTTCTGGACCGAGGTCGTGCCCGGCACGAAAGACCTGCGCTGGGTGTCGCGGACGCTGGATCGCTCGTCGAGCTGACGCGTCCGCGGCCGGCCGCCGCTCGCCTCGTGGTCCTCACGTCATGCCGTTCCTTCGTGTCCTTTCGCTTGCGCCCGCCCGCTGGCGCCCGTCCGTTCGTGACTGGCCGTCCGTGACCGTGTCCGCCGCCGCGCCGTTCGTCTCCCTCCATCGCGCCGACGCGGCGTTTTCCGCTACCATGCCTGCAGGCATGCAAACCGATTCCCGCGCGCTCGTGGGCCTGCGGTGGCTCGTCCGCGTACGCTGGGGCGCGGCGGCCGGCCTGGTCGTCTCCGCGCTCATCGCGCGCCTGTGGCTCGACCTGCCGGTTCCCATCGCCGTCCTCTCCGCGATCGCCGCGCTCACGATCGTGACGAACCTCGCCGTCTCGCGGGCGCTCGGCCGGGGGGACGTGCTGCAGAACGCGCTCGCGGGCGGACTCCTCGTCTTCGACACGATCCTGCTGACGGCCATCCTCGCGCTGACCGGCGGTCCCGCGAATCCCTTCAGCGTCTTCTATCTGGTCTACATCACGCTGGCCGCCGTCGTGCTCGGCGCGCGCTGGACGTGGTCGCTGATGCTGCTCGCGGCGTGCGCGTACGCGCTCCTGTTCCTTGCGCTGCCGACGCCCCAGACGCATCACGCGGAGCCGGCGCTCGATACGCACCTGCAGGGCATGTGGTGGGCGTTCATCCTCGCCGCGCTGCTGACGGCGTACTTCGTCGTGAAGCTGTCCACGTCGCTGGAAGAGCGCGACCGCGAGCTGCAGACGGCGCGCGAGCAGGCGGCGCGCAACGAGCGGCTCGCGTCCTTGACGACGCTGGCGGCGGGCGCGGCGCACGAGTTGAGCACGCCGCTCGCGACGATCGCGGTGGTGACGCGGGAGATGGAGCTGGCGCTGCAGCGCGCCGGTCTCGCGTCGGACGATCAGCTCGTGACGGACGCGCGGCTCATTCGCGACGAGCTGCAGCGCTGCCGCGCGATCCTCGATCGCATGGCGACGCAGGCGGGCGAGACGATCGGTGAAATGCCGCGGCGCATGGCCGTGCGCGATGTCGTCACCGAAGCGGTGAAGGCGCTGCCGCTGGACGAAGCCGCGCGCATCGACGTACAGGCGCCCGACGCCGTCGCGACGCTGACCGTGCCGAGTCGCGGCGTTGTCACCGCGCTCGTCAGCCTGCTGCGCAACGCGCTCGACGCGAGCGCCGACGCGCAGCGCGTCGAGCTGACGGCCGAAGCGGGCGCGGACGGCGTCCGCCTCGTCGTGCGCGACACGGGACACGGCATGCCCGCCGACGTCCTCGCGCGCGCGGGCGAGCCGTTCTTCTCGACGAAGCCGGCGGGCGCGGGCCTGGGGCTGGGCCTCTTCCTCACGCGCGCGCTCGCCGAACGCATCGGCGGCGTGCTGTCGCTGGAGTCGACGCCGGGCGCGGGCACGGTGGCGACGCTCGATCTGCCGCTGCGCGTGGGCGAGACGTCCACCGCGCCGCTGCGCGAGGCGGGCGAGCCGGCGTCATGACGACCGTGCGCGACGTGCCGCGATCGTTGTTGATCGTGGAAGACGACGAAGTGTTCCGGACGCGGGTGGGGCGGGCGTTCCGTCAGCGCGGGTTCGACGTGCGGGAAGCGGCGGACGCGGACGCGGCGCTGGCGGCGGCGCATCAGGACACGCCGGAGTTCGTGCTCGTCGATCTGCGCATGCCGGGCCGCTCGGGCCTCGACGTCATCCGCGATCTGCACGCGCTCGATCCCGCCTCGATCATCGTCGTGCTCACCGGCTACGGCAGCATCGCGACGGCGCTCGAAGCGCTGCGCCTCGGCGCGTACGATTACCTCACCAAGCCGGCGGACGCCGACGCGATCCTCGCGGCCTTCGAGCGCGGCGAACGCCGCGAGCGCGGGCAGATGGCGCCGGCCGAGATTCCGGTCGAGCCGCCGTCGCTGGCGCGCGTCGAGTGGGAGCATATCAACCGTGTCCTGACGGATTGCGGCGGCAATGTCTCGCAGGCCGCGCGGCTGCTCGGCATCCACCGCCGCTCGCTGCAGCGCAAGCTCGCCAAGTTCCCCACCTTGCGGTAGCGAGATGGGAACCCGGTATACTGGCGCCATGCCTTCCGGCGATTCCCGGCTGCTGCGGGCGCGGCGGTTCATCGACGATTGCTTCGATCAGCCGATCGACCTCGAACGCATGGCGCGCGAGGCCAACGTGTCCCGCTTCCACTTCCTGCGGCTGTTCCGCGAGGCGTATCAGATCACCCCGCACCAGTACCTGCAGGAACGGCGCATCGAGCGGGCCAAGCAGCTCCTCATCGCGGGGCATTTTTCGGTGACGGACGTCTGCTTCGAGGTCGGCTTCGAAAGCCTCGGCTCGTTCAGCACGTTGTTCCGCCGCACCGTCGGCGAGTCGCCGGCCTCCTATCGCACGCGTCCGATGGTGAGAGTTCCTGAGCGGCCCGGCATCCAGTTTCCCAATCCGCAGTTCTTCGTGCCGTACTGCTTCGCGCTGGCGGCCAAGGGCGCGCTGCCGCCGCCCGCCGCGACGCTGACAGGCGGCCGCGGATCCGGTCAGGCTCAGCCGTTCTCGATTGCCGAGGCCGCCGCGGCGGCCCGTCAGGGTTCGCGCGTCCGCCCGTAAGCCATCCGCCAGGACGCTGCTCGTCTCGCGCGTCCACCCATCCTGCTCCCAGCAATTTTCAAGAAGCATCGCGACACCAGCCGCCGCTATGCTCGACAGCGTTGGTCGGGACGTCGCGCGCGAGTGGTGCCGCGGTGTCCCCACGTCCATCTCGAACGAGGAGCTCGATTGTGATCAAGCGGATGACGCACGTAACCATCTGGGTCTACGACCAGGATGAGGCGCTGGAGTTCTATACGAAGGTGCTCGGGTTCGAACTGAAAACGAACGCGGAGTTTGCGCCGGGCAAGTGGTGGATTACGGTCTCGCCGAAGGGGCAGGATCTCGAGCTGATCCTGATGGATCCGCGCTCGGTGGCGAAGGATCCGGCGGACGCGGAGCTCGTGCGCGAGCTCGTGAAGCGCGGCGTGCTCGGTCCCGGCGCGTTCACGACGGACGATGTCCGCGGCACGTACGACGAGCTGCGCGGGCAGGGCGTGGAGTTTTCCAGTCCGCCGACGGAACGGTTCTACGGCATTGAAACCGTCATGCGCGACAACCAGGGAAACTGGTTCAGCGTGACGCAGCCGACGCAGGGGCAGAATCAGCACTGACGGCCGCTCGGTCCGTCCCGCGTCTGGCGTGCCGCCCGCCGGGATCGGCAGACGGCGACGCGCGAGCGGACGGGGGGTGGCGCGCGCGTCGTACCGATCTGCGATCGCGCGTCTGGTTCTGCTAGAGTAGCGCTCGCGCATGTTTCTCGATCCCCTGCGAGCGCTGCCTCGACTCCGACTCTGGACGCATCCCTCCGCCATCGAAGAGCTCCCGCGTCTGCGGCGCGCGCTCGGCGGCCGCGGACCGCGTCTGCTCATCAAACGGGACGACCTGCTGCCCTTCGGCGCCGGCGGCAACAAGATCCGCAAGCTGGATCTCGTCGGCGCGCGCGCCCGGGCCGAGGACGCGGACCTGCTCATCACCTGCGGCGGGCTGCAGTCGAACCACGCGCGCGCGACGGCGGCCGTGGCCGCGCGCCTCGGCATCGGCTGCACGCTCGTGCTGAATGGCACGCCGCCGGCGCGGCCGACCGGCAACGCGCTGCTGTCGCACCTGTACGGCGCGTCGCTCGCCTTCGTCGACAGCCGCGACGCGCGCGCGCCGAAGATGGCCGCGGTGGCCGAAGCCGCCGCCGCCGCGGGCCGCCGGCCGTTCGTCGTCCCGCTCGGCGCGTCGGTCCCGCTCGGCGTCGCCGCGTTCGTCCAGGCCATCGGCGAATTGCTGGATCAGGGTCTGATCCCCGACGTCATCATCCACGCGTCCTCGTCCGCCGGCACGCAGGCGGGCCTCGTGGCCGGCTGCCAGATCCACGATCTCGGGACGCGCGTGATCGGCGTCAGCGCCGACGAACCGGCCGCAAGCCTCGAAGCACAGGTGCGCGATCTGATCGACGCCTTCGCGCGCGAATTCGCCGCGCCGGGCATCGATGCCGCGGAAGCGCCCGCGTCACCCGAGGGTTGGTCCGTCGATCCGGCCGCCGTCCGCGTGGACGATCGATTCATCGGCGGCGGCTACGGCGTGCCGACGCCGGCGTCGCAGGAGGCGCAGGACCTGTTCGCGCGGCACGAGGCGATCCTGGTCGATCACACCTACACCGCGAAGGCCGCCGCGGCGCTGCTGGCGTACGTCCGCCAGGGCGAGCTGACGGCGGATCAGACGGTCCTGTTCTGGCACACGGGGGGCCAGATCGGCCTGTTCGCCTGAGACCCCGTTCGCCCGAGGCTCGTGTCCGTCCGACGGCAGGACGACGCATCCCCGGGCGACGCATACGAAGCGAGGACTCATGACATCACGCATACACCTGCTCGGGGCGCTGGCGCTCGTCGCACTCGCGTCGATGTCCACGCGCGCGGACGACCGGACGTGGGCCATCGCCGCCGTCGCGCCGATGTGGACCAAGACCGCGGAGTTCTACCGCCGCGGCCTCGCCGAGAACGGCATCGTCGGCAGCAGCCTGTTCTTCGTGAAGGACGGCGCGCTCGCGGCGCGCGCCGTGGACGGCTGGCAGGACCGCGCCGCGAAGACGCCGGTGGACGAGCACACGATCTATCACTGGGCGTCGATCACGAAGACGTTCACCGGCATCGCGATCATGCAGCTTCGCGACCGCGGCCTGCTGCAGCTCGACGATCCGATCGTCAAGTACCTGCCGGATCTGCGCCGCGTCCACAATCCGTTCGGCGACATGTCCGCGATCACGCTGCGCCACCTGATGTCGCACAGCGCGGGCTTCCGCGACCCGACCTGGACGTGGGGCGGCGACAAGCCGTGGCACCCGTTCGAGCCGCCGTCGTGGGAGCAGTTGCACGCGATGCTGCCGTACACCGAAGTCGTGTTCAAGCCGGGGAGCCGGTTCGGCTATTCGAATCCGGGCGTGATCTATCTCGGACGCGTCATCGAGATGCTGTCGGGCGACGATTACGAGGTCTACGTCGCGAAGAACATCCTGATGCCGCTGGAGATGCACCGCAGCTTCTTCGACCGCGCGCCGCGGCACCTGCTGAAGTACCGGTCGCACAGCTATTTCGTCTCGGATGCGGGCGAGCGCGAGGCGCCGTTCGACTTCGACACGGGCATCACGGTGTCGAACGGCGGCCTGAACGCGCCGCTGACCGACATGATCACGTATCTCGACTTCATCATCGGATCACCCGAGCGCGCGGCCACGTACGACGGCATCCTGAAGCGGTCGTCCCTGGAGGAGATGTTCACGCCGCAGATCGCGACCGATCAGCCCGGCGTCTCGGTGGGCCTCTCGTTCTTCGTCGAGAAGCACAGTGCCAGTCCTGGCGGGGCTGGTCCTGGCGGGGCAAGGTCTGGCGGGAATGTGGACCTGATCGGTCACAGCGGCGATCAGAACGGCTTCCTGTCCCACTTCTACGTCCATCTCCCGTCGCGCTCCGGCTACATCGTCGCCTACAACACGGACGCCCAGGCGAAGGCGGGCGGCGTAAAGAACACGCGCGCGATGGACCTGCGGCTCCGCGACTACTTCGTGCAGCACGTCTTTCGGTAGTCGTCAGTTGTCAGTGATCAGTCGTCAGTCCTCCCGTCTTCAGTCGTCCCCCAATTGCTCACAACTGACGACTGACAACTGATAACTGACAACTTCCTGCGAAGCGCTTCGCTGATTGTTCTCCCGGCCGACATCGATCCGTTATTTTTCCGTCGCACGGCCTCGGTATAGTGCGGAATTCCTGCCGGGTCGCGGTATCGATCCGGTATATTCAGGCTCTCATCCATTCAGACAGCGAACCGTTTAGGAACCGACCGAAAGGACCGTTATGAGACGCGTCATTCTTGCGCTCTGCCTGTGCCTGCTGCCGGCCCTGGCCAGCGCCCAGGTCGACCGCGCCACGCTCAGCGGCGTCGTGCGCGATCCCTCCGGAGCGACGGTGGCCAAGGCCGCGATCAGCGTGACCCAGTTGGCGACCAACACCGCCACCAAGGTGGAGACGAGTCAGGAGGGGACCTACGTGGTCCTCAACCTCGCGCCGGGCGAGCACCTCGTGGAGATCGCCGCCGCCGGCTTCCAGAAGATCGCGCAGACGGTGCTGCTGGAAGTCGGTCAGAAGGGACGTCTCGACTTCACGCTGACCGTCGGCGCGCTCGATGAAACGGTCCGCGTCGAAGGCGTCACGCCGCTGCTCGACACGGACACCGCCGTCCTCGGCACCGTCATCGATCAGACGTCGATCGCCAAGCTGCCGCTCGCCATCCGCAACTGGGACGACCTGCTCGCGCTCGTCCCTGGCGTGCAGGGCGACCGCTACACCGAAGAGACCGGCAGCACCGCCGCCGGCCGCACCGGCGCGGTCAACGTCCACGGCCAGCGCTCGCTCAACAACAACTTCCTGCTGGACGGCGTGGACAACAACGTCATCTCGACGAACATGCAGGAGCTGAGCACGCAGGTGTCGCGGCCGTCCATCGACGCGATCAATGAGTTCAAGGTCGTGACGAGTCCGTACTCGGCGGAATACGGCCGCTCGCCGGGCGCGGCGATCAGTGTGACGACGAAGTCGGGGACGAACCAGATTCGGGGGGCGGGCTACGAGTACTACCGGAACAAGCGGTTCGACGCGAACAACTACTTCAGCGAGCGCGCGGGCCAGCCGAAGCCGGAGAACGACCAGAACCAGTTTGGCGTCAGCGTCGGCGGACCGATCCTGCGCGACCGCATGTTCTTCTTCGGCGACTTCGAAGGCACGCGCATCTCGCGCGGCGTCACGCGTCTGACCAACGTCCCGACGGTCGATCAGCGCGCGGGCCGCTTCAACAGGACGATCACGGATCCGGTCACCGGCCAGCCGTTCGAAGGCAACCGCATTCCCGACTCGCGGATCGATCCGGTCGCGCGCGCGGTGCTCGACCTGCTGCCGGCGCCGAACGCGAGCCTGCCGGGCGGCAATTACTTCCGTCAGCCGAACGTCGAGGACAATGGCGAGCGGTATCTCGTCCGCTCCGACCTGCGCCTCTCGCAGAACGACACGATCTTCGGCCGCTACATCCACACGGACCGGACGCGCTTCGTGCCCGGCTTCTTCGGCGGCATCATCGACGGCACGGGCACGTCGGCCTGGGCGCGGAATCTCCTCAAGTCGCAGAGCCTGGTCATGGGCTGGACGCGCATCATGAGCTCGTCGGTCGTGAACGAGCTGCGCGTGTCCTGGGTGCGCGGGCGCTCGGACGGCCGGCAGGATCCGTTCGGGGAGAACGGGCCGAACCTGATTGGCCTGAAGGGCGTCCCCGACGATCCGCGCATCAACGGCGGCCTGATGGGCATGGAGATCAGCGGCTTCAGCCCGCGCTGGGGCTCGCCCGATTTCATGCCGAAGTTCCAGCACACCGATCAGATGCAGTACGTGAACACGCTGTCCTGGCTGAAGGGACGCCATCAGTACAAGTTCGGCGCGGATTTCATGCTGCCGATGCGGAACGAGTACTTCGACATCCCCGCGACGCGCGGCCAGACGAAGTTCAACGGCCAGTTCACGGGTGACGCGATGGCCGACTTCCTCCTCGGCCTGCCGTACGAAGCGCAGCTCTCCAACGTCTACGTCGTCGATCAGCGCCACTGGTCGATGGCGTTCTTCGTCCAGGACGACTGGAAGGTGAGCGATCGGTTCACGCTGAACCTGGGTCTGCGCTACGACTTCATCACGCCGCCGCTCGAAGCCGGGAACCGCGTGACGAATTTCAATCCGGACGGCGCGGGCTCGCTGATCCCCGGCCGCAGCGGATCGCTGAGCGAGCGGGCGACGGTGAACCCGGACAAGAACAACTTCGCGCCGCGCGTCGGCGCGGTCTACAAGCTGAATGAGACGACGATCGTCCGCGGCGGCTACGGGCTGTTCTACAACCTGTTCGATCACATCGGCAGCGAAGATCAGACATCGCTGAATCCGCCGGGCCTCGTCAACAATCTCGTCAACACCAGCTCGAAGACGTCGCCGGTGTTCTACCTGCGCGACGGCTTCCCGGACGGCTTCCTCGATCCGGCGCAGCTCAATCTCTCGCGGATCCGCCTGCGCGCGACGAACGCGGACCTGCCGAAGATGATGGTCCACCAGTTCGGCGCGGGCGTGGAGAAGCAGCTCGGCGCGCAGTTCGTGGCGTCCGCGGACTTCGTCGGCACGGAAGGCCGCAACATTTCACGCGTGTTCGACCTGAACACGCCGCTGACGCCGAACGGCCCGAAGCCGTATCCGAACTTCGGCGTCATCCAGTGGAAGGAACACGACACGTCCGCGAGCTACAAGGGCCTGGAAGTCGCGCTGGAGAAGCGCTTCAATCGCGGCTATTCGTATCGCGTGTCGTACACGCTGTCCCGGTCGATCGACCAGGCCTCCGATCACCTCGCGTCCGGCGGCGGCGCGTCCCAGGATCCCCGCAACGTCGATTCGCTCACCGGCTACAGCGACTTCGACACGCGCCACCGCATGGTCGGCACCGCGATCTGGGAGATGCCCGGCGCGGGCACCGGTTTCCTGCGCGGCCTGACGGAAGGCTGGCTGCTGAGCGGCATCTACACGACGCGCTCGGGCCGTCCGTTCACGGTGACGCAGGGCAGCAACAATCTGGGCGCGGGCCGCACGGGTCTGCCGAACATGACGGGCGATCCGAACAGCGGCGAGAAGACGGTGGATTCCTGGTTCAACGTCGGCGCGTTCGAGAAGGTCCCGTCCGGGACGTACGGCAACCAGGAGCGGAACCAGGTGCGCGGTCCCGGCTGGATCACGGTGGACATGAGCCTGCAGCGGCGGTTCCGGTTCGGCAACCGCTTCGCGGCGACGGGCCGCTGGGACGTGTTCAACCTCTTGAACCGTGCGAACCTCGGTCTGCCGGAGCGCAACATCGACAACGCGAACGTCGGCAAGATCACGTCGCTCGCGGGCGACCCGCAGCTGATGCAGTTCTCCGTGCGGCTGGAATTTTAGGACCGCACGGATTCTCGTTTTCGGCCATCGGGCCGATTGACAGGTTTAGCGTGCGCACGATACGCGCACGGGTCCCGGCTGCTGGCAGATCGCCAGGGCCGGGACATTCTGTTTCTGGGGCCTGCTCTCGCGGGAACGGCGTCAGGGAATCGTCGGCATTGTCGGGAACGCCGGCGTGCCGGGGCCGCCGCCTGGCGGCAACGGGACCGGTGCCGGTGCGGGCGCGGCGGTCGGGCCGACGGTCGCGGCACGGCCGTCATCGCCCGCCGACAGCGTCCCCGGCCGCAGCGTCACGCCGCCGAAGGGATCGCCGCCACCGGCCGGCGGCGGAAGGATGATGTAGGAACCCGGCGGCAGGTGACCCGGGCTGCCCGTGTTCACCAGGATGTTGCCCGTCCAGGTCGGGTTCGTATACGGCCCGCGGATCGACGCCACCGTGGCGCCGCCGCCGTAGATGAAGTTGTACGAGAACGTCGTGTTCGTCGCGCCCAGCGGGTTGGTGCGGCCGCTCATCACGTAGGCGGTGCCGTTGTTGATCAACGCGTTGGACGTGATCACGCAGAAATCCGGCCGGTCGTGTGCGGTCAGCGGCGCGCCGTCCGCCACTTCGCCGTCGCCGTTGCCGATCTGGATGCCGCTCGCGCTGTCCTCCACGACGTTCCCGAAGACGCGGTGCCGGTCGCCGAAGATGCGGATGCCGTCCGTGTTCTTCAGATAGTTGCCGTACACGGTCAGATCGTTGCCGTGGCGCAGCGTCAACTGCGTGCCGGGCGAGTCGAGGAGTACGTTGAAGCGGATGATGTTCCGGCTGTTCTTGATGGAGATGATCTCCAGCTCGCCGGTACACCGCACGAACAAGTTGTGCTCGATGATGCCGAAGCCGTCCGACAGGCTGAGGCCGCTGAGGCCGTAGCGCAGCGTCTCGGCGCCGTTCACACCGGCGGCGTCGAAGTCGTGGAAGTAGTTGTGGTGGACCCACACGCGCTGCGCGATCTGGCTGCCGGTGCCGCGCACGTCGAGCATGTTGCCCACGGTGCTCTTGTTGCGGAATTCGTTGTAGTCCACCACCGCGTCATGGCCGGCCACCGTCAGGTAGGCGCCGTCGCCCGTGCATTCGAACGTGTTGCGCGTGAAGCGGACGTGCGTCGCGCCCGAGCGGATGTTGTTCCGGCCGGAGATGTGCGCGAAGACAAATCCTTGAATCGTGACGTGCGTGGCGGGGCTGTTCACCGAGAAGCCGTGCGTGCCGGTGATGCGGACGCCGCCGACCGTTTCGGCGGCGATGATGATCGGCGCGGCGGCGGTGCCTTGGCGGTTGATGTTGATCACCGCGCTCGTCGTGTAGACGCCGTTCGCGACGATGATGGTATCGCCGGCGACGGCGCTGTTGATGCGCGATTGCAGATCCGGGATGGTGTTGACGGTGAACGTCGCGGCGGACGCGGCAGCGGCGGCCCATAGCACGCCGGCAAGCGCGAGGCTGGAGCGGAGCATCGGACGACGGTGGTTCATGGCGTTCTCCAAGGAGCAGCGTGGTCTTCGAGCGGACGCGACACGTCGACCACCGGGTGTCGATCGCGTACGGGACCGAACGGCGGACCTGTCGAAACAGGTGTCCAGCCGAACAGGTCTCTCCAGTCGAACAGGGTCTCCTTGGGACGCCGGAAGAGCATGCTACACCGGACGCCGTGTCCGCCGCGACGACATTCTGCCGCCGCGCCAGGGCCTGCGGCGCGCGCGATGCGCGGCGTGTCAGGCGGCGAGTGACACGCGGACGCCGTCGACGTACGTGGCGGTGCAGGCGTTCGCGCGGAAGTGATACAGCCAGTGCGCGACGGTGGGCGCGTCGATGAGCGCGAAGTCCGCGCGCTTGCCCGGTTCGATCGATCCAATCTCGCGATCGAAGCCGATCGCGCGGGCGGCGTGTAGCGTCGCGCCTTTGAGCGCTTCGTTCGGCGTCATGCGCTGCAGCGTGCAGGCGAGCGTCAGCGCGAGCGGCAGATGCGCGGACGGCGCGGATCCGGGGTTGAAGTCGGTCGCGACGGCCACGGGCACGCCGGCCTCGATCAGCGCGCGGGCCGGCAGCGGCGGCGCGTGCAGATAGAGCGTCGCGATCGGCAGGCTGACGGCGACGACGCCGGCGTCGCGCAGGCGCGCGATGCCGTCCGCGGAGATGTGTTCGAGATGATCCGCGGACGCCGCGCCGACGTCGGCCGCGAGCGCCGCGCCGCCGCCGTCGCTCAGTTGATCCGCGTGCAGCTTCGCCCGCAGGCCGTGCCGCCGCGCCGCCGCGAAGATCGTCCGCGCCTCGTCCACCGAGAACGCGGTCTCTTCCACGAACACGTCGCAGAAGCGCGCCAGCCGCCGCGAGGCGATCAACGGGATCAGGTCGTCCGTCAGCAAGGCGACGTACGCCTCGCGCCGATCGCGGTATTCGGGCGGGACGACGTGCGCGCCGAGGAAGGTGGCGGCGATGCGCAGCGGCTGCGTGCGCGCGAGCCGCTGATACACGTCGAGGATCGTCAGCTCTGTCTCGCGATCGAGCCCATACCCGCTCTTGCACTCCACCGTCGTCACGCCCAGCGCCGCCATTTCGCGCAGGCGATCGCGCGCGAGCGCTTCCAGCGTGTCGGCGGACGCCGCCCGCGTCGCCGCGACCGTGCGCGCGATGCCGCCGCCCGCGCGGGCGATGTCGAGATAGGACTCGCCCCGCAGCCGCCGCTCGAACTCGTCCGCGCGCCAGCCGCCGAAGGCGAGGTGCGTGTGCGCGTCGACCAGGCCGGGCACGACGAGGCCGTCGCGCCCGTCGACGCGCGGCCAGTCCTCGTAGGCCGCTGGCAGATCGGCGCGGCGTCCCGCCCAGACGAAGCGGCCGGCGTCCCACGCGACCGCCGCGTCTTCGATGGGTTGGACGTCATCTTGGGGACCGGCGTCGAGACAGCGCGCCAGCGTCCGGATGCGATCGAGAACAGGCATGGGGGAGTTATTCGTCGGTTATCAGTTGTGAGTATCGGCGATCAATTCTCGAGCATGGCTGGCGGTGATCGGTCCGTCCATGATCGCACCGATCCGATCGCTGACGACTCACACTTGACGACTGACAACTCTAAAATGCGTACTTCACGCCGAACTGGACGCGTCGGGCCGCGCTGATGACGTTGTCGTAGATGCGTCCGAACGCGGTGTTCGTGATCACGCCGGGCGATTGCGTGCCCGATTCGGGGAAGCCGAACGTCGGCGTGTTCGTGACGTTCGTCGCTTCCAGCTTGAACTCCACCATGTGCGGGCCGACGATCCGCGCGCGCTTCACCAGCGCGAGATTGATGTTCACGCTGCCCGGCCCGGTGAAGAAGTTCCGGCCGACGTTGCTGAACTCGCCCGCTCCCGGCGTGCTGAAGCGCGCCCGTTCCTCGGGTGATAGATAGAACAGGAAGCTCGTCTCGGGATCGTTGAAGACGCCGCCCGTCGACGGGTCGCAGGCGTTGCAATTGGCCGGCGTCTGCACGACGTTGGACAGCGTGTTCGAGCCCGAGAAAATCGTGAACGGCCGTCCGCTCAGCACCGTCACCGTGCCGGCCAGCTCCCAGCCGCCGACGAGGCGGTCGAGCGCCTCGCTGACGTTGCCGCCGATCCAGCGTCCGCGGCCGAAGGGGAGGGACGACACGAAGCTGCCCTGGAAGACATGGCGGCGATCGAAATCGGACGGGGAGAAATTCAACTCGCGGCGGTAGATGTCGAACGGCGTGCTGGAGGAGCTGGGATTGCCGCCGGTCGCGACGGTGGTGAACGCGGGATCGAACGATCGCGTGTCCGTTGACTTCGCCAGCGTGTAGCCCAGTTTGTAGCCGACGCCGCCGCGGAAGCGGCGGTCGAGCGTCACCTCGAGCGCGTGATAGCGTGACCAGTCGCCCGAATCGATCACGCGGACGCCGCCCAGGAACTGCGGGAACGGGAAGAAGAAATACGAGCCGAGGCCGGCGATCTCGGGCAGCGTCCGTCCGCCCTGCAGGCGGCTGCCGATCGCGGACGCCATCGCGCCGACCTGGTTGCGCTGCAGTTGCGTCGCGAACTGGCGCCGGGCGAACTGCGAGCCGGTCTCGCCCGCGAGGCGTCGCGTGTCGCCCGCGAGCAGCTGGTTCATCAGCGTGCTCTCGCCGCCCGCGCGGACGGCGTTGAACGCGTCGAGGAAGCCGTTCTCGCCGATGATCGCCTGATTGACGTTGTAGGCGCCGATCAGATTGTCCGCGCGGCGGCCGATGTACGCGACCTGCAGGACGTTCTGCTTCCACAGCTCGCGCTGATAGCTGAATGCCCAGCCGTGCGTCATTGGCGCTTCGAACGCCGTGTCCATGATGTTGATCGCCCCGGCCGACGGACGCGGCTGCAGGAAGCTCTCGGGCGACGCGGTCGGCTGCAGCGAGGGGACGTCCGGCAGGCGGCCGCCCGCCTGGCCGAAGTCGGTGTTCGTGATGCTCGTCGTGATGCCGGGGATGCTCTGGAAGATCGCGGACGAGATGACGAACGTGTTGATGCGATCGTACGCGAGCCGGTAGTTCCCGCGGATGACGCTCTTGCCGTCGCCCTTCGGATCCCACGCCGCGCCAATCGATGGCGAGATGTTGTTCAGGTCATCCTCGTACAGCGCGTCCTGCACCCAATTCAACGTGTTGCTCGGCGTCTCGCCGACGGCGACGCGCTGATTGGGCCGGCGGATCAGGTCCTGCGGATTGCGCGGCGAGAACTTCATCTCCCAGCGCAGGCCGAGATCGACGGTGAGGTTCGCGCGCGGCTTCCACGTGTCCTGCAGATACAGGTCCAGCTCGTTGAACCGGCCGTCGAAGACGAACGTCGTGCCGCCGGGCGCGTAGCTGCCGCCTGCCGACACAAAGCCTTGCGTGATCGCGCCGACGCGTCCGAGCAGGAAGTTGATGTGCCGCTCCAGCACGTCGCGGTCCGTGTCCTGATTGATGCCGGCCGGCAGGTTGAACGCGAGCGGATCGATTGAGTTCACGTCCGGGTCGAAATTCGCGACGGGCGACACGTTGTCGGCGCCGACGGATCCGCGGATGTCCTTGTGCTGCTGCAGGCGCAGGTTCACGCCGGCCTTGAAGCTGTGCGCGCCGCGGATGTAGCTCACGTTGTCCACGATCTGGAACGTGTTCAGCGTGCGCAGGTTGCCCACCTGGAAGTCCTCGGGCATCTCCAGGTCGGCGAAGGTGTACGTGACACGCGACGGGTCGGCCTGCGGGCTGAGGAAGTCGAACGTGAAGTGATTGCGTCCGACGACGAGCTCGTTGACGAGGCTGGAGCCGGGATTCCAGCGCCAGCTCCCGGCCCAGTTATTCGGATCGCGGTTCGTGTCGACGCGGCAGGGCAGGCCGGGGAACGCGGGGTCGCCGCCGTTCACCTGATCGCACAGCGTGTTCTGCTTCCCGAACGACACGCGCGCGAACGCGAAGTGCCGCTGGTTGATGACGTAGTCCACCTTCGTCGAGAAGTCGTGCTGCTCTTCGTTCTCGACCGCGGAGAAGGTGTAGCCGGCGAGGTTCAGGCCGTCGCCCGCGTTGAAATTGTTCGGGAGCGGCGTCAGGTTCAGCAGGCGCTGGATCTCGGCGCTCAAGCCGAGGCGCTGCGGGTCGTTCGCGCCGACGTCGTACGCGCCCAGGCCGACGCCCGGCAGGACGTGGCCCGCGTCGTCCACCACCGCGCCCGCGACGCCGGCCGGCAGGTTCTGCCGCCCGAGCGCGTAGCGCCACACGCCACGCCGCGCGCTTTCGGTGAGCACCGTCCGCGTGAACGAATCCGTCCGCCGCGCCCGCAGGAACTGCGTGTTGACGAAGAAGAACGCCTTGCCGCGGCGGATCGGTCCGCCCGCGCTGAAGCCGGAGATGTTCTGCACGAACTCCGCTTTCGGGAGGCCGTTGATGTTGTTCTCCCACTCGTTCGCGTTCAGCGACGGCCGCTGGCCGAAGTAGTAGCCCGCGCCGTGGAACGTGTTCGTGCCCGAGCGCGACACCATCGCCACCTGGCCGCCGCTGTTGCGGCCGAACTCGGCGGTCGTGTTGCCGGTCAGGACCTTGAACTCGGCGAGCGAATCGGGGTTCGTGCGCAGCGGCGAGAAATTCGCGCCGCCGGCGCTCGTCTCGTTGATGTCGATGCCGTCGAGCGTGAAGTTCCACGATCGATCGCGTGCGCCGTGGACGTGGACGCCGCCGCCGGTGTTGCCGCCGGACACGACGCCGGGCTGCGTCTCGACGAGCGACAGGACGTTGCGTCCGCGTGTGCCGACGATGGGCAGCGCTTCGATGGAGCGTTGGTCGACGACGGTGCCGTAGTTGCCGGACGAGCTGAGCTCCACGGTCTCCGCGCCGCCGATGACGTCGACAGACTCGGTGAGCGCGCCGGCTTCCATCTTCGCGTTCACCGTCTTGGTCGTGCCGATCGTGACCTCGTTGCCGGTGGACGAGAACGTCTTGAAGCCTTGCAGCTCGACTTTGATCGTATAGCGCCCGACCTGGACGGCCTCGAACGTGTACGCGCCGGCGTCGGTCGTGATCGTGGTGAAGCTGACGGTGGTCTCTTCATTGGTCAGCGTCACGGTGGCGCCGGGCACGACGCCGCCGCTCGGATCGGAGACGAGGCCGGTGACGCGGGACGTCGTGCCTTGCGCGGCGAGCGTCGCGCAGGCCAGCAGCAGCGACACCACGGTCGGCGAACCGCTTCGGACGCACCAGAACAGCAGGTGACGGAGAGTGCCCATCGGGACTCCTTTCGACAGCGTTCGACAGAATGAGTCAGGTCGACACGGACGGTATCAACCGATACGGGATGTAAATGTGTGGGGATGCTACCGTCCGTCCGCGTGAGTGTCAACGTACGAAACGCGAGAATCACGCGCGTGTACATGAGATGGCGACCGTGTCCGGATGCGCGGCTCCGGGCGATGCAAGGCGCATCGGCGCCATACATCGCTCGACGCGCGCGTTGACGTTGTTCCCGCGGTCTCCTCTGGGTTCGCAGTCGGGCGCGTCGCGGTCGGGGCACGTCGCGGGAGGACGAGCGGATGCGCGGGCCGGCCTATAATGGCCGCGCCGGCGGACGGCTTCGACGCTTGCCGCCTTTTCAGCGCTCAGGACGTGCCGTTGCCTTCATCGACTCCCGATTCCCGTTCACGTTCGCGCTCCCGGAAGCCGGGCCGCGCGGACGTCGCTCGCACCGCCCGCGACGGCTCTCGCGCCAGCGCATTCTCCACGGCGCTGTCCTGGACGCTCCTCATCCTCGCCGCCCTCATCGTCAAGGGCACCGTCTGGGCGCAGCTGGGCAATCATCCCCTGCTCGCGCCACGCGGCGATCTCGATACGGCCTACTACATCCAGCTCGCGCAGCGCGTCGCGGCGGGCGATCTGAATCTGAGCGGCGAGCCGTTCTTCGTGTCGCCGCTGTATATCTACGTCCTCGCCGCCGCGCTGACGCTGACAGGCGGATCGCTCGTCGCGGCGCAACTGCTGCAACTCGTCGGCGGCATCGCCGCCGTCTGCCTCACGGCCTGGACCGCCGGCCAGTGGTTCGGTCCGCGCGCACGCTGGATCGCCGGCGCCCTGTCCATCGCCACCGGCGCAATCACGTTCAACGAGCTGCTGATCCTCCAGTCGTCCCTCGACCCGATCCTGATGGCCGCCTGGCTCGCGGCGCTGACACGCGCGCTGCTGGACGAGCGTCCGATCGCCTTGACGCCGATCTCAGGGCCCGCGATCTGGTGGACCGCGACCGGTGCCCTGATCGCGCTGCACGCGTTGAACCGGCCGAACGTCCTGCTGTGCGGCCTCGTCCTGCTGGCCGCGCTGCCGCTGCTGTCCGGCGTCCGCCGCGGCGCCGGGCGCGCGCTCGCGTGCGCGCTGGGCCTCGCCCTCGTGCTGACGCCGCTCCTGCTGCGCAACGTCGCGTCGACCGGCGAGCCGATCCTGATCTCCGCGCACGGCGGCTTGAACTTCTACATGGGCAACCGCCCGGGTGCGACCGGCGCCTACGACAGCCTGGAAGGCATCACGCCCAGCATCCAGGGCCAGGTGCGCGACGCGCGCCGCGTCGCGGAGGCGGCCGCGGGCCGGACGCTGTCCGAAGGCGAGGTGTCGGAGCATTTCTACCGGCTCGGACGCGACTGGTGGCGCGCGCATCCGCGCGACGCGGTCGCGCTGCTCGCGCGCAAGGTCTGGTACGCGCTGAACGCCGTCGATCTCTCATTGAATTACAGCTACACGTACTTCGCGCGCGACGAGCGCTCGCTCCTGTCGCTGCTCGTCGTTGGGCCATGGTGCCTCGTGCCGCTCGGCCTCGTCGGTCTCTTCGCGCCGCGCGCGGCCCACGCGACCGCGCGGACGTTCGCGGTGTGGGCGCTGATGATCCCCGCGTTCGTCCTCGCGGTGGCGCTGTTCTTCGTGTCCGGACGCTATCGCCTCCCGCTGCTGACGCCGCTCTGCGTGACCAGCGCGGCGACGCTGCTGTGGACGTGGGACGCCGTCCGTCTCGCGCGCGGACGCACGCTCGCGGCGCTCGCGGCCGCGGTCCTGGTGCTGGCCGTCGGCGTGAACTGGCCGACGGGATTGGATGATGGGCGTGCGGCGCAGCGGGTGGATCGCGTCGAAGTGTTGATTGCGAATGGGGAAGACGCGCGGGCGCAGGCGCTGCTCGACGAGACGAAGGCACTGCAGGCGCAGCCGGGATTGATGTACTACCGCGCCGGACGGGCGTGGCAGGCGCGCGGCGCGTCCGCGTCCGCGGTCGCCGCGTACCGGCAGGCGCTGACGTACGACCCCGGCCAGGCCGAGATCCAGTTCAACCTCGGGGAGACGCTGGCGGCGATGGGCCAGCGCGCGGCAGCGGTGCCGCACCTGGAGGCGGCGTGCCGCGCGCGTGTGCGCGTCGCGCGGTGCGCGGGAACGCTGGGGCAGGTGCTGGTCGATCTCGGTCGTGCCGGGGACGCGGCGGCGCTGCTCGCGCGGACGAGTCCGCCGACGGAGACGACGGCGGGGGAGTGGGCGGCGCTGGGCGCGTTCGCGCTGACGCTGCACAGGCCCGAGGTCGCGGAGCCGTGGCTGCGCGAAGCCATCACGCGCGATCCGAATGTGGCCGGTGTCCACGAGCAGCTTGGTCTCGCGCTGATGCTGCGCGATCGGGCGGGCGAGGCGGTGGACGCGTTCGAGACCGCCGCGCGGCTCGACCCGTCGAATCCGCGCATCTTCTACAACCTCGCGGTGGCGCGCGTCTCGCTCGGCCAGCGGGACGAGGCGCGGGCGGCCGTCGCGAAGGCGATCCTGATCGATCCCGTCTACGCCGCCGCGCGGGCGCTGCAGCGCGAGCTCGATCGATAGTCGTCAGTTGTCAGTTATGAGTTATCAGTCAGGAGTCGTCAGTCATCAGTCTTCGACTGACAACTGACGACTGATAACTGACGACTGACAACTAGAAATCGAAGCGCGCCGTGAGATAGAGGCGCCGCGCGGGCGCGAACGTCAGCGGATTGCCGAATTCCGGATTCGGCTGCGTCGTGCCCTGCACCATCAGATCGGTGTAGCACGCGGGACCGCAGTCCGCTCCTGGCGGCGAGGTGAACGCGCGGATGCGGCCGTCGAGATACTGCCGCTTGTCCACCGTCAGACCCGTCTGCGAGTTGAACAGGTTCAGCACGCGCGCTTCGAGCAGGACGCCCGTCTTGCCGAGCGGCACGCGATAGGACGTCAGCAGGTCGAAGTTCGTCCACGGATCCAGCCGGCGCGAGCCCGCCGGTTCCAGATAGCGCAGATACGTCGTCGTGCTCGCCCACGTCAGGCCGCGCGCCTCCCAGGGCACGCCGCTCTGCGAGCGCAGATAACCGCCAATCGTCAACCGCTCGATCGGCATGTACGATCCGAACAGCTTGAAGACGTGCGTGCGGTCTTCGCTGAGCACGCCGTAGCGGAAGCGATCCTGCACGAACGCGCCGGGGCCGTCCTGAATCAGCGAGGACGTGTTGAAGAGCGCCGCGTTGCCGCCGTAATCCAGGTCGAAGTTGCCATACAGCTTGCTGACCGAGTAGCTGACGTTCATCGCCCAGCGATTCTGCAGGCGGCGGCTGACTTCGACGGTGAACGCGCGGAAGCGGCGGTCCGCATCCTCGACGTTGTCGTAGACGAAGTTCGAGAACGGCAGGACCGTCGGCGAGTCTTCGATGAACTGGTTGGCGTCGCGATAGATGAAGAAGCTGTCGAGCGTCCACGAGCCGAAGAGCGGCGTCGCGTAGCCGACGAGGAATTCATCCGTGTACGGCGCCTGGATGTCCGGCGCGAGCACCTTGTTCGTCGAATTGCCGGCCGGCGTGTCGGAGATCAGGCGTCCGGTCGCGACGTCGAAGATCGCCTCGGACTCGAACAGCCGCCGCGGCGCGAGGGAGCGCGAGCTGCTCTTCTGATCGAGGGCGTAGTAGCGTCCGTAGTTCGCGTAGATCTTGTCGCCCGCGCCGGAGCGCAGGTTGTAGTTGACGCCGATGCGCGGCTGCACTTCGTCCCCGAAGTTGAACGTCAGGAACGTATTGCGGACGTCGGTCTCCTGCGCGAACTCGTCGCGGTTCATCAGCAACCCGAGATTGACGACGAGGCGCGGGCTGATAGTGATGTCGTCCTGCACGAACAGGCTGTAGCTGCGCGACTGGCCCAACTGCGACGGCTGCGTCGGATAGTAGATGGCCGTGTACTGCGTCCGGTTGTTCGTGAACGCGAGCCGGCCCCAGCCGTTCGAGATGCGGGTGAGGTCCTCTTCCGAGCTCTCCCAGCCGAAGCCGGCCTTGATCTGGTGCGAGAGGCCGCCGAGATCGAGCAGGTGGCTGACCCGCGCCTTGACTTCGTTGCGGTAGTAATTCGCGCGGTTCAGGCTGAGCGAATTCGCGCCGACGTTGCCGCCGAGATCCGGGTCCGTGAACGCGCCCATCGCCCCGGGATTGCGCGGGTCGAACGCGGGCTGGAACCCGAGCTGCCGCTGCGCGACGCTTTCGGTCTGCTCGTCCAGGCGGAGGAACTTCACGTCGAGATACGTCCGCGAGCCCATGAACCAGCTCCAGTTCACGGTCGCGATGCGGTTCGTGCCTTCCTCGTCGGTCGCGAGATCCGGATGATCGTTGACGCCGATGCTCGCGTTCTTGATGTCGCGCGGGCGGACGCGGAACCCGGCGTCGAACTGGTGCCGGCTCGAGGGCTGCGCGGTGACCTTGATGAAGCCTTCGCGCGTCGTGTTCTCGCGGTCGGGCAGCACGCCGAAGCGGTTGGTCCGCTCCGTCAGCGTGTTGTTCAACTGCTGCGCGGATCCGTAGAAGAACACCTTGTCGCGGATGATCGGGCCGCCGATGGCGCCGGCCGTTGTGAATTCCTCGGTCTTCTCGCGGATGACCTGATTCTCGGACGCCGCGATGAAGCTGGACGGAATCGCCTCGAAGCGCGCGCCGCCGTGGAACTGGTTCGTGCCCGAGCGCGTGACCGCGTTCGTCACGAAGCCGGACGACCGGCCGAACTCCGCGGTGATGCCGCCTCGCTTGACGTTGAACTCGGCGATGTCGAACTCATTGACTTCCGTGCTCAGATAGCCGAAGCCCGGGTTCGTGATGTTGACGCCGTCGATCAGATACGTGTTGTCCTGCCGGCTCCCGCCGCCGCTCGGGCCGACGGTGCTGTTGTTGTCGGGCACGCCGGGAATGAGCTGGAACAGGCCCGCGTAGGTCCGCCGCAGCGGCAGCGACTCGATGACGTCCGCCGTGTAGTTGAAGTTGACCTCGGTGGACTTCATGTCCACGCGCGGCGTCGACGCGGCGACGAGCACCGTCTCTTCGAGCGTCACGCCCAGGATCAGATCGATCTGCGCGTCCTTGTCGATCTGGACGAGCACATCCCGGCTGGACGTGCCGACGCCGGTCTTTTCCGCCGTCACCTTGTACATGCCGGGCGTCAGCAGCGGGAATTGATAATTGCCGTTCGCGTTGGTCGTGAACGTACGGCCCGCGGGCAGGTTGTCGCCTTTCACGGTCACGGTCGCGCCATCGACCGCCTGTCCGCCCTGGTCGAAGATGACGCCTGAAATAGAGCCGTGCTCGGCGGCCCATGCGATGGACGTGGCACAGAGCACAGCCGCCAACACGCCGAGAACCTGACGCACTCGCCTCATAAATGAAGACCTCACTAGGTAGGTACCGACCTCGCGCCCGTGCGTGCGATGGGCGCGAGCCGCCCGCGGTCCCGGGTGCGACGCGCGTCGGCCGGATCCGATGTCGGTTCGCCTCGATTTCGGCTCCGCAAGCAGTGACGACGATGCTACAGTTGAGGATATCTGGAGTCAACGTGTACCTCGCCCTCCCGGCGGAACGCCGGAAGCCGGAGCGTCGGTAGCAGCGGCGAACGGCCTGTGACGGGCGGCGCGTGTCGAGGGATGGGACCGGCCACTGGCGGCGGAGGCGTGCCGGCGTGTCCCGGGCCTGGCGATCGAGGTCTTCCCGGGCGCGACGTTTCGAGGCGTTTCGGGGCCTTGCCACGCGGGTCACACCAGAAAGCGTCCACACCGTCCCTGATCGCTCGCCCCTGGTTGCAAGAGCGTGTTTGGGCCCGGGAGGGCGTGTTATGCTGGCGCCATTCTCGTCTGGGATCAGCCTTATGAGCCGTCGTTCCTTGGTCTATCCGGGTCTGTGTGTGATGCTCGCGCTCGCCGCGATCAAAGTGCCGGCGTGCGAGTACTATCCGACCGGCGAGCCGTCCGAACCGAGCATCACGCAGGCCGCACCGGCCGGCCCGGCCCACGCACCGGCGCCACACCTCTGATTGCGATCGCCCGCGCGCGGCGCGTCCGTCGCGCGGCCCGCGGTCCGTCTTCGCTGCCCGTTCGCTTCCAGTTCATTCCTCGTGCCGCTTGCCCTACAATGACTGCGCTCGTGCCGCCAGGCGCGCACGATCCCGATCGAACGCGGTGACTGTGGAGGAACAGACGAGTGGCCGAGACCATCTTCAGCCGGATTCTCCGAGGCGAGATCCCCGCGCACAAAGTCTACGAGGACGATCACGTTCTCGCGTTTCTCGACGTCCGACCGGTGAGCGAGGGGCATACCCTCGTCATTCCCAAAGAGCCGGCTGAAACGCTCGATCAACTGTCGGACGACGCGTCCGCCGCCATCGGCCGTGTCCTCCCGCGCCTGTGCCGCGCCATCGTCGCCGCCACCGGCTGCCGGGAGTACAACATCCTGCAGAACAACGGACGGACGGCCCATCAGGCCGTCTTTCACGTCCATTTCCACATCATCCCCAAGCCCGACGCATCCGCGGGGCTGGGCGTGCAGTGGCCGGCCTCTTCCCTGGACGCGTCCACAGCGCCGGCTCTTGCCGCGCGCATCGCGGACGCCCTCCGCTGAGCCGCCGCCCCCCCGATCGAACGGGTCCACGATCAGACGGTTGTCAGGAAGCATGGAGCAAGGACGAGCAGCATGCCGGCGCCCGCGCCGGCGTCAGGTACAAACGACGGAGGCCGCGAGCTGTCCGTCCGGCGCGCCGCCGCCGATCAGGACGGCAGGCGCCACCGCGCGAGCCAGCGCGCAGCGGAGAACAACGAATGGTCGATAAGGAACTGTTGCAGATTCTCGTGTGCCCCGAAGACAAGACGCCGGTCCGCCTGGCGCAGGCGCCGGAGCTCGACGCGCTGAACGCGCGCATCCGCGGCGGCGAGGTGAAGAACCGCGACGGACAAGCCGTCACGGAGGAGGTCAAGGAAGGCCTCATCCGCGCCGACGGCAAGTATCTCTACAAAGTCGATCACGACGTGCCCGTGATGCTGATCGGCGAGGCGATCCCCTTGCCCTAGCGCGCCTCGCGGCGACGCGATACTTCCATTCGACTCTCTGGTCGCGAGCGTGGTGCCACGTAATGCGCGCGGGCGACGCGTCATCCGCCTGATCTTGATCGGCGCAGCCGCGCTGGCGGCCGTGCTGTTCCTGTCGTCGCTGCCGCCGCGCGCGCGCGCCACGCGGCCCGCGCCCGCGACCGATGTCGCGCGCCTGACAGTCGTCAAAGGCGCGTTCCACGTCCACACCACCCGATCGGACGGCACCGGCTCGGTGGACGACGTGGCCGCCGCCGCGGCGCGCGCGGGCCTCACCTTCGTCATCCTCACCGATCACGGGACGGGTACGCGCGCGCCGCTGCCGCCGTCGTACAAGGCCGGCGTCCTCGTGATCGATGGCGTCGAGATCAGCTCCGACGGCGGACACTACGCCACGTTCGGCCTCCCGCAGACACCGTTCCCGCTCGGCGGCGCGCCGCACGACGTCGTCGAGGACGTCGCGCGCTTCGGCGGCTTCGGCGTCGCCGCGCACCCGGACTCGCCGAAACCGGAGCTGGCCTGGACCGCATGGGACGCGCCGATCGATGGCATCGAGTGGCTGAACCTCGACACCGAATGGCGCGACGAGCCGACGTGGAAGCTGGCGTGGCGCGCGCTGCAGTATCCGTGGCGGCCGCCCGAGACGCTCGCCGCGCTCTTCGCCCACGCGCGCGGGACGTTCGACCGCTGGGACGGTGTCGCGCGCCTGCGGCGCACGGTCGGCCTGGTCGCCGTCGACGCGCACGCGCGCATCGGCGCCCGCGAAGGCGAGCCGGTCACCGGATTGTTCGTCGCGCGCGCGCCGTCCTACGAGACGCTGTTCCGCACGCTGACCCTGCGCGTGGAACTGACGCATCCGCTGAGCGCGAACCCGGCCCAGGCCGCGCAGGCCGTCGAACAGGCCATCCGCGACGGACGCGTGTACAGCGCGATCGACGCGCTCGCCGGTCCCGCGGATCTGACGTTTGCCGCGTCGAGCGGCGCACGCACCGCGCGCATGGGGGAGTTCCTGCCGGTGATCGGCAACGTCCACTGGACGATGGCCGCCGCGGCGCCGGAGGGCGCGACGCTGCGGCTCGTGTGCGACGGACAAGTGCTGCGCGAGGTGCCCGCGCAGATGTTGCTCCACCACGAACAATCGCCCGGCGGCTTCCGGCCGTCGGCGTGCCGGCCCGAAGTGGGCTGGACGGGCAGTGACGGCGGCCGCGTGACGTGGGTCGCCGGCAATCCGATCTATCTGCGCGCGAGCGATCCACGGCAGACGCAGCCGCACGTGCCGCCGACGATCGAGAGCTTCCTGATCGGTCCGACGGACGGACGTTCGCCCTGGACGGTGGAGCATGACGGCGGCTCGCAGGCGTCCGTCACCGCGGACCCGAGATCGACCGCGATGGCGACGACGTCCGGCGACGAGAGCGTGCGCGGCGCGAGCCAGGTGACGTTCCACTACGCGCTCACCGACGGCGCGCGCGTCAGCCAGTACGCGGCGCTCGTCACCGGCAGCGTGAAGGACATCGTCCGCGCGACGCGCGTCTCGTTCGACGGATCCGCGGATCGGCCGATGCGCATCTCCGTCCAACTGCGCCGGCCGCTGGACGACGGGACGGCGGACCGCTGGCGCCGATCGATCTATCTCGACAGGACGCCGCGCACCGTCACGGTGCAGTTCGATCGACTGCTACCCGTCGGCGCGACGCGCACGCGCTATCCGCCGCTCGACGCCGTCCACGCGCTGCTCTTCGTCGTCGATCTCGAGCACACGGAGCCGGGCGCGCAGGGCGAAGTCCATCTGCGCAATGTCCGCTTCGAGCGCTGACGCGCCGGGTTCGTTTCGAGCGCTGACATCCGCTGGCGGCCGCGTTCGCAGCCGCGCACGGCGCGCGCTAGATCGTGGCGCGCTTCTGCACGGCGAAGATGTTGTTTTCCGTTTCGATGATGGTGACTTCGATGTCGTACGTGACGCCGCGGCCGGGGAACTTGGTGCGGATGTGCGCGACGACTTCGTCGAAGACGTGCAGGGCGACGTTCTCGACGCTGGGGCCCTTGCCTTTGATCAGCACGATGCCGTCGGGCTCGAAGAGCGCGGGGTCGAGGAAGGTGGCGTCGGCGTCGGTCACGATGATCTTGTGATCGAACCTCCGCATGATGTCCTTCAGGTCGCCGAAGTCGAGCGACATGTCGATCTCGTCGCGCGGGAACTCCTCCGTGCGGATCTCGATGCTGCCGCGCCAGGTGTGGCCGTGGACGAAGCGGCACTTGCCCGGATAGCCGATCTGGCGATGGCCGGTGTGGAATTTGGCGTGAACGATGATCTTTTCCATGAGCGTCAGCGGCGGGCGGCGTCCGCGAGGATCGCAGCCGGCCGGCGATTGACAACGTCACAACGAAGCATCGAGGATTATCCACGCGCGTCGTGCGGCCGTTGATATCATCATCCATTCTCAGCTACCGATGTCCTTCGCACAACCCTCTCGTCGCCTCTTCCTGCGCCACGGCCTGACGGCCGCGGGCGCCGCGGCCTCGCTGCTGGGGCTCGACTGGCCCGAGTGGGCGGGCGGCCGTCCGCTGGCGGCCGCCAGTCAGGCTGGTCAGGCCGATCCCGCTCGCATGGCCGACGTGCGCGTCCGCGGACGCGTGCGGGCCGCGGGCCGCGGTCTGCCGCGCGTCACCGTCTCGGACGGCGCGTCCGTCGTGTTGACGGACAAGGACGGTTATTTCGAGTTGTGGACGCCGCCGAACGCGTTCGTGTCCTGCGCGGTGCCGGGCGAGTACGAGATTGCGACGACGCCGACGGGAACGGCGCGGGTGTTCCAGTCCATTGGCTCGGGCGGACCAGTCCAGGCCGGACAGGCCCCGACCGGACGGGCGCTGTCTGGACAGAAGGCTCGCGGACCTGCCACTGCGGACCTCGTGTTCGACCTGCGGCGGCGTACCGACGCGTCCGGGCACCATCGGTTCGTCGTGCTCGCGGACCCGCAGACGCAGAACACGGACGAGACCGGCTACTTCCTCGCCGAGACCGTGCCCGACGTCCAGGCGCTGCTGCGCCAGCACGAGGGCGTGCCGCATTTCGGCATCGGCTGCGGCGATCTCATGTTCGACGATCTGTCGCTGTTCCCGGAGTACGAGAAGGCCGTCAAGGCGATGGGCATCCCGTTCTTCCAGGTGATCGGCAACCACGATCTCGATCTGCTCGGGCGCAGCGACGAGCAGTCCGCTGCGACGTTCTCGCAGCGTTTCGGGCCGGTGAACTACTCGTTCAACGTCGGCGCGGTGCATTACGTCGTTCTGGACGATGTGATGTGGTACGGCGCGGGATATGTGGGCTACGTCAGCGAGCGGCAGTTGAAGTGGCTGGAGGCGGACCTCGCGCACGTCGAGCGCGGACGCACGGTGATCGTCGCGCTGCACATCCCGCTCATGAGCACGCAGTACCGCCGCCGCAAGGAGAGCCAGCCGCCCGCCGGGGCGCTGGTCAACAATCGCGCGGCGCTCTACCGCCTGCTGGAGCCGTTCAAGGCGCACGTCGTGTCCGGCCACACGCACGAGAACGAGAACGTGCTGGATCAGGGCGTGTTCGAACACGTCCACGGCGCGGTCTGCGGCGCGTGGTGGAGCGGCCCGATCTGCCACGACGGCACGCCGAAGGGCTACGGCGTGTTCGACGTCCGCGGAGAAGACGTCCGCTGGACCTACAAGAGCACGGGCCTGCCGTCCGAGCACCAACTGCGCGCGTACGGCCCCGGCTTCGACGCGTCGATCGGCGCGTCCGTCGTGGCCAACGTCTGGAACTGGGATCCGAAGTGGAGCGTGATCTGGGTGGAAGACGGCCAGCCGCGCGGCCCGATGGAACGGTTCACCGGGAGCGATCCGCTGTCGGCGAAGCTGCACACGGGATCGGCGCTGCCGGTGCGGCGCGGCTGGGTGGAGCCGGTGCCGACGGATCACCTGTTCCGCTGCACGCCGTCGGCAAACGCGCGCGAGGTGCGCGTCGAGGTGACGGACCGCTTCGGCGCGACGTTCACCGAGACCTGGCGCCGCGCGCAGCCAGCGTAGGGCGCGGCGCGACCCGCTCGCGTGACGCCGCTACGCCGTCGTGAGCGCGGACGTCAACTGGCGCACCACGTAGTCCACTTCGTCCTGCGTGGTCGTGCGGCCGATGCCGAAGCGGAACGACGTCACGCCGTCCGTGGGCGTGCCGATCGCCGTCAGCACGTGCGACGGCTCGTTCGATCCGCTCGTGCAGGCGGAGCGCGACGACACCGCGACGTCGCACAGCGCCGCCGCCATCAGATCCCCTTCGAAGCCGCCGATGCTGACGTGCAGGTTGTTGGGCAGCCGCCGGTCCGGCTGCTGCACGGGATCCGGTCCGTTGATCTTCAGCTTTGGCGCGAGCTGCCGCAGACAGTGCCACAGTTGATCGCGCAGCGCGCGCGTGTGCGCGATGTCGCGATCGAGATCCTGCACCGCCACGTCCAGCGCCTTGCCGAGACCGACAATGCCCGGCACGTTGAGCGTGCCGCTGCGGAGGCCGCCTTCGTGGCCGCCGCCGTCGATGATCGGCGACACGGCGCACGACCTGCGGACGTAGAGCGCGCCGACGCCTTTCGGGCCGTACATCTTGTGCGCGGTCAGCGACGCGAGGTCCACCTGCAGCGCCTGCGCGTCGAACGGCAGCTTGCCGATCGTCTGCGTCGCGTCGGTGTGCAGCGGCACGCCGCGCGCCCGGCAGATCGCGCCGATCGCCGCGAGGTCCTGGATGGTGCCAATCTCGTTGTTACCGTGAACAATGCTGACCAGGATGGTGTCGTCGGAGAGGGCGGAGGAGAGGGCGTCGAGGTCGATGAAGCCGTCACGGTCGACTGTCAGGTAGGTGACCCGACAGCCCTCCTGCGCCAGACATCGACAGGGATCCAGCACCGCTTTGTGCTCGATCGTCGTCGTGATGATGTGGCCGCCGCCGCGGACGCGCGCCACGCCTTTGATCGCCAGATTGTCCGACTCCGTCGCGCCCGACGTAAAGACGATCTCCTCCGGCGAGACGTTCAGCGCCGCGGCCACGGAGGCGCGCGCCGCGTTGACGGCCGTGCGCGCCGCCATGCCGAAGACGTGGCCGGTGCTGGCCGCGTTGCCGAAGATCTCGGTGAAGTAGGGCTTCATCGCGTCGAACACCCGCTCATCGACGGGGGTCGTCGCGTTGCAATCCAGGTAGATCGGTAATCTCATACGTCCACGCTACGAACGGACCGCGCACGCCACCGGCGGCACGCGCGTTACTTCTTCCGAACCGTCTTCTTCGCCGCTGCCGGCGCATCCGCCGCCGTCGCCGCCTTCGCGGACCCGGCTTTCCGGGCGGCTGCCGGCTTGCCGGCCGCGGAGGCTTTCTTGACGGACGTCTTCTTCGCCGCCGTCTTGCGTGCCGGCTTCGCGGCCTCGTCGTCCTCGCCTGCGTCCGCCGCGGCGGCGTCGGTCGACCGGCCTTCTTCCTTTTCGAGATCCAGGACCTTCTGGACGATCTTCGCCAGCATCTCGCCGCCCTGCTTGCCGGGCGCACTGCGGTGCGACTGCCAGAGGTCCGGCGTTTCCTGTTTCAGGATGTCGAGGAAGCTGCCGCCGCTCTTCACGCTGAGCGGCGCGAAGGCGGTGATGTCAATCGGGCCGGCCCATTCGTCCTTGTGCTTGATCAGCAGCCAGGACTTGCTGCTGCCGCCTTTCGATCCGCCGCCCCAGCCTTTGGTGCGGATCAGCGCCCACGACCCCTTCAGCTTGTAACCGTTGAGGCGGATCTTCAGATCCCCTTTCTTGATCGCGGCGTCGACGTCTTCGCTTTCGGGCGTCCACGTGCCTTCGTCCCAGAGCATGACGACACCGGCGCCGTAGCCGTCGGGGATGACGCCTTCGAAGGTGCCGTATTCAAGGGGATGATCTTCGACGTGCATCGCCAGGCGCTTGACGGTCGGGTCGAGCGCCGGCCCCTTGGGGACGGCCCACGAGAGCAGCACGCCCTCGTGTTCGAGGCGGAAGTCGTAGTGCAGCGAGGAGGCGAGATGCTTCTGGACGCAGAAGAAGAGCTCTTTCGTCTTCTTGCGCGCGGCGCTGTGTCCGTCGTCGCCCCGAGGTTCCGGCGATTTCGTGAAATCGCGTTTTTCGCGGTATTCCTTCAGTGACATCGGCATCCGCCTGCAATCGGTCTCGTTCCCCGCCGGGCGGGGCGAGGAGACAGAAAGGCTGGCGCGGCGGCCCCTTGATCTTCCACGCTAGCCGGGCTGAGGCTCCGCCTCGCTAGAATCTGAGGCTCCGCCTCGCTAGAAATTGTAGCGCGTTTCTCGTGGAAGCTGAGCCAACATGACGCGCCCGCATGACAGCATGACGGACGTCGCGCGTCCAGGCCCACTCAACAGCGTCAGGCTGTTGAACGACGCGGGCAACCGGGGGAGAATGGCAAGGCGTCTCGCACTCGGCCCGGCACGTCGTCGTGCGCCGACGGCTGCGGACATGGTCCACACGACCTCGCATGCTGAATACGCTCGTCTGGCACGCCCCGTCTTCCCTCGAACAGACCGTCAAGACCGAACTCGATCGCCAGGTCCAGCAGGACGCCATCGCCCGCCTCTGGCGACGCGACGCCACGCTGTGGACCGGACAGGATGAAGGCCAGTGGCTCGGCTGGCTGGACGCGATCGAGCAACAACGCGCCGCATTGCCGCAACTGCAGGCGCTGGCGGCCGACGTCCGCCAGGCCCGCTTCACGCACGCGCTGCTGCTCGGCATGGGCGGATCGAGCCTGTGCCCCGAAGTGCTCGCGCGCACGTTCGGCCATCAGCGTGGATTTCCCGAACTGCACGTGCTCGATTCCACCGTGCCCGAGCAGGTGCTCGCGGTCGAAGGCCGCGTCGATCTCGCGCGCACGCTGATCATCGTTGCGAGCAAGTCCGGCAGCACGCTGGAGCCGAACGTCTTCAAGCAGTATTTCTTCGACCGGCTGGCGAAGATCGTCGGACGCTCGCACGCGGGACGCCAGTTCGTCGCCATCACCGATCCGAAGTCGAAGATGCAGCAGGTGGCCGAAGGCGACGGCTTCCGCCACATCTTCTTCGGCGAGCCGTCGATCGGCGGACGCTATTCCGCGCTGTCGCCGTTCGGCACGGTGCCGGCGGCCGTGCTCGGCCTCGATGTCGCGGCGTGGCTCGATCGCGCCGCGCTGATGGCGGAGGCGTGCAAGGGATCCGGCGCCGACAACCCCGGCCTGCAGCTCGGCGTGCTGCTCGGCGTCGCCGCGCGCGAGGGACGCGACAAGCTGACGGTCTTTGCCTCGCCTGGCATCGAAGGCGTCGGCGGCTGGCTGGAGCAGTTGATCGCGGAGTCGACCGGCAAGGACGGCAAGGGAATCATTCCCGTCGATCTGGAACCGATCGCGGAGCCGTCCGCGTACGGATCGGATCGCCTCTTCGCGTACGTGCGTCTGACGGGCGCGCCGGACGAGGAGCAGGATCGCGCGGCGGAGGCGCTGGCGGCAGCCGGGCATCCCGTCATCCGCATCGACGTCCGCGAGCCGCTCGCGCTCGGACAGGAGTTCTTCCGCTGGGAGATCGCGACCGCCGTCGCGGGCGCCATCCTCGGCATCCATCCGTTCAATCAGCCCGACGTCGAGGCCAGCAAGATCGAGACGCGCAAGCTCACCGAGGCGTTCGAGCACACGGGCATCCTGCCGGGCGACACGCCGATCGCGTCCAGCGACGGGCTGACGCTCTTCGCCGACGCGGAGAACGCGGGCGCGCTGCAGGACGCGGTGGCCGCGGGCGGCGGCGTCCGCGAGTGGCTGCGCGCGCACGTCGCGCGGCTGCAGGACGGCGATTACTTCGCGCTGCTCGCGTACGTCGAGATGAACGCGCGCCACGCGGGCCTGCTGCGCACGCTGCGCGAGATCGTCCGCGCGCAGCATCGCACCGCGACGTGCCTCGGCTTCGGTCCGCGCTTCCTGCATTCCACCGGACAGGCCTACAAGGGCGGCCCGGCGTCCGGCGTGTTCCTGCAGATCACGAGCGACGCCGGACGCGACATGGCGGTGCCGGATCAGCGCTACACCTTCGGCGTCGTGCGCGACGCGCAGGCGGCCGGCGATCTCGCGGTGCTCGCGTCGCGGCACCGGCGCGCGCTGCGCGTCCACCTCGACGCGGACGTCGCCGCGGGCCTTCAACAGGTGATCGACGTTCTGCGATAAGCGCGCGCGGCCGGCGGCGATCGGACGCCGACAGGGGAGATGTCACACATGCAGATCGGAATGATTGGCCTCGGACGCATGGGCGCCAATATGGTGCGGCGCCTGCTGCGCCACGGGCATCAGGCGGTCGTGTTCGATTTCAGCGCCGCGAAGGTCGCGGAACTCGCGGCGGAAGGCGCCACCGGCGCGGCGTCGCTGGAGGACCTCGTCTCGAAGCTGACCACGCCGCGCGCGATCTGGCTGATGGTGCCGGCGGGCGATCCGACGGAGCAGACGATCCAGCAGGTCGCGCCGCTGCTCGCGAAGGGCGACATCGTGATCGACGGCGGCAATACGTTCTTCAAGGACGACGTCCGCCGCGCGAAGGCGCTGGCGGAGCAGGGCCTGGAATACGTCGACGTCGGCACGAGCGGCGGCGTGTGGGGCCTGGAGCGCGGCTACTGCCTGATGATCGGCGCATCGCCGGAGGCGTTCGCGCGGCTGGAGCCGGTGCTGAAGTCGCTGGCGCCGGGGCGCGGCGCCACGCCGGAGACGCCGGGCGGCAAGGACGCGGCCCACGTCCCCGCGTCCGCGGTCGAAGGCTACCTGCACTGCGGCCCCGTCGGCTCCGGCCATTTCGTGAAGATGGTCCACAACGGCATCGAGTACGGCCTGATGCAGGCGTACGCGGAAGGCTTCGACGTCATGCGCGGCGCGCGCGCGGCGCACGTCGCCGAGGACTACCGCTACGACCTCAACGTCGCCGCGATCGCCGAGCTCTGGCGCCGCGGCAGCGTCGTCGAATCCTGGCTGCTGGATCTGACTGCGGCCGCGCTCGCCGAGAGCCCGGATCTCGCGCGCTTCACCGGCTTCGTGCAGGATTCCGGCGAGGGCCGCTGGACGGTGCAGACGGCGCTCGAAGAAGAGGTGCCGCTGAACGTGCTGTCGGCGTCGCTGTTCGCGCGGTTCCGATCGCGCCAGGAACACACGTTCGGCGAGAAGCTGCTGTCCGCGATGCGCGAGCAGTTCGGCGGTCACACCGAGAAGAAGTAAACGCAGGCGGAACGGGATCGAGGACGAGCGATGAGCGAATCAGCGGTAGCGAACGGCGCGGTGGCGCAGGCGCGGCGTCCGGCCCACCAGGACGCGAGGACGCCGGACCCGCCCGCGAAGGCGGATCCGTGCGTGATGGTGATCTTCGGCGCGAGCGGCGATCTCACCCGCCGCAAGCTCCTGCCCGCCATCGTCAACCTGCGGCGCGACGGCCTGCTCGACGATCGCCTGGCCATCATCGGCGTCGCGCGCCTGGACCTGACCGAGGCGGAATTCCGGCGCAAGCTGCTCGAGGACACGAAGGAGTTCATCGACGAAGCGCAGCTCCCGGACCTCGAATGGGCCGTCCAGCGGTTCTATTACGTCCGCGGGGATTTCAACGACGATCAGACGTACGCGCAGCTGACGCGCGTCCTGCAGACCGCCGCCGGCGTGGCCGGGCGGACCGATAACGTCCTGTACTATCTCGCGACGCCGCCGGATTTCTTCGGCGAGATCGTCGCGCGGCTCGGACAGGCGCGCCTCACGACGGAAGGCCCGGACCGCTGGCGCCGCGTCATCGTCGAGAAGCCGTTCGGCGAGGATTTGTCCTCCGCGGTCGCCTTGAACCGCGAGCTGGGACACGTCCTGCGCGAGTCGCAGATCTACCGGATCGATCACTATCTCGGGAAGGAGACCGTCCAGAACCTGATGGTCTTCCGGTTCGCGAACGGCATTTTCGAGCCGATCTGGAACCGGCGCTACGTCGATCACGTGCAGATCACGGTCGCCGAAACGGTGGGCGTCGAAGGCCGCGGCGGCTATTACGAGTCCGCGGGCGCGCTGCGCGACATGATCCAGAACCACCTGTTCCAGATCCTCGCGCTGACGGCGATGGAGCCGCCGCCGTCGTTCGAGGCGGACCGCGTGCGGGACGAGCGGCTGAAGGCGCTGTTGTCGGTGCGTTCGTACGACGAGCGCCGCATCCGCGAGGAAGTGGTGCGCGGGCAGTACACCGCGGGCACGAGCAGCGACAAGCCGGTGCCCGGGTATCGCGAGGAGCCGAAGGTCGATCCGCACTCGGAGACGGAAACGTACGTGGCGATGCGCGTGTTCCTCGACAACTGGCGCTGGGCGAACGTGCCGTTCTACCTGCGGACCGGCAAGCGGCTGCCGAAGCGCGTGTCCGAGGTCGCGATCCAGTTCAAGAGCGCGCCGCTCATGCTGTTCCGCGAGTCCTGCTCCGATCCGTTGCTGCCGAACAATCTCATCGTCCGCATCCAGCCGGACGAGGGGATTTCGCTGCGGTTCCAGGCGAAGGTGCCGGGCCCGGACGTGCGGCTCGGACAGGTGCGGATGGAGTTCAAATACGCGGACTACTTCGGCACGAAGCCGTCCACCGGCTACGAGACGCTGCTCTACGACTGCATGACCGGCGATCCGACGCTGTTCCATCGCGCCGACATCATCGAGGCCGGCTGGCGCATCGTCACGCCGATCCTGGACGCGTGGAAAGCCGGGAAGGGATCGCCGCTCGCGACGTATGCCGCGGGTTCGTGGGGACCGTCCGAAGCCAGCGAGCTGCTGCAGGGCGACGGCCGCGACTGGCGTCAGCCTTCACCCGAGCCCGCGATCCGTTGATGGCGACATGTCCACGACATCCGAAGTCAGCGTCTGTCCGAACGCCGCCGCGCTGACGCGTCTCGCCGCCGCGAAGACCGTCGCCGTGATGGCCGACGCCGTCGCGGCCCGCGGCGTCTGCCGCCTCGCGCTGTCGGGCGGGTCGACGCCGCGCGCGCTGTATCAGGAGCTCGCCGCCTGGAACCAGGAGACGCAGCGTCCGTTGCTGGAGACGCTGGGCGGCGGTCCGCGCGTCACGGTGCCGTGGTCGTGTGTCCACGTCTTCCTCGGAGACGAGCGGTTCGTGCCGCCGGATCATGAGGAGAGCAACGCCCGGATGATCCGCGACACGCTGCTGGAAGGGACCGGCATCCCCGAAGAAAACGTCCATCCCGTGCCGACGGTCGACGTCGAGCCGGACGAGGCGGCGCGGCAGTACGAGCAGACGCTGGCGCGCGCGTTCGGCATCCCCGCGGCTGGCGCGAGCGGCGCGGCAGGGGAGTGGCCGCGCTTCGATCTGATGCTGCTCGGCATGGGGGCGGACGGCCATACCGCGTCGCTGTTTCCCGGCGAGCCGACGATCGACGTCGCGGATCGCTGGGTGCTCGCCACGCATCCCGCCTCCGTCGGCCGGTGGCGCATCTCGTTGACGCTGCCCGTCATCAACCACGCCCGCACGATACTCGTGCTGGTCACCGGAGGCGCCAAAGCCCCCATCATCGCGCGCGTGTTGGGCGAGCAGGGGGGCGAGCCGTCGCTGCCCATCCAGCGGGTCCAGCCTGTCGATGGGAAGATGAGCTGGATGCTGGACGAGGACGCTGCCGGCGACCGTTTCCAAATGTCGGATTGACAATAGTCGTTTAGACGACTAATATTTCGGTCGTGGGACGCCTCCAGGACGACATCAAGCAGACCCAGCCGTTCGCCAGCATCTCTGTCGAGGTCCACCTCAACATGGTGCGGACGGTTGACGCCGTGGAACGGCGCTTCGTCGATCTGCTGCGCGTTTCGTCTTTGTCGTCCACCCAGTACAACGTCCTCCGCATCCTGCGCGGCGCCGGCGAAGACGGCCTGCACACGATGCAGATCGCCGAGCGGATGATCACGCGCGATCCAGACATTACGCGCCTGCTCGATCGCCTCGAAAAGCGCGAGCTGATTTCACGCTGTCGGGTCTCGCACGATCGACGCTGCGTGAAGGCACACATCACACCCGCGGGCCTCGGTCTCCTCGCGGAGCTCGAAGAGCCGCTGATGGCGCTGCACCGCGAGACCTTCAAGCACATGTCGGACGAGTCGCTGCAGACGCTGAACACGCTGCTCGAAGAACTTCGCGGTCCGCTCGCGTAACTCCCTTTTTTTGATCAGATAGTCGTTTAAACGATAGACGTGCATGAGAAAGACGAGACAACAACAGCAGGGACAACAAGGAGAAGCTGTTCGTGTATGGCTTCGGCGGCACGACCGCGGCAATGACGAGCCTCGGCATTCCGCTGCCCGAACTGAACTGAACGCCGCGCGGCTGATGGCCACCGAATTCCTGGGCGGCCTCGCCCTCATCCTCGGCCTCTGGACGCGCTTCGCCGCGATCCCCATCGCCTTCGCCATGCTCGTCGCGATCGTCGTCGCCCACGGCTCCGGCGGATTCTTCCTGCCGACCGGGTTCGAGTATCCCTTGACGCTGCTCGTGATCAACATCGGCTTCGTGTTCACCGGGTCCGGCGCCTTCGCGCTCGAGAACGTCCTCTTCGAACGCCTCGGCCGCCCGATCGCGGACCCGAACGGTCCCCTCACCTCGCGCCGCGTCGCCTGAAGGCGCGAAGTTTCCTCCTGTCGCTCCCCGCGCCTCGCCACGCACGAGGCCATCCTGCACCCACGCCGGGATCTCCGGATCCCGGCGTCCCACTGCGCTCCTCGAACCGTCCGTGCGCCTGTCGGCTGTGCACGACGAAGGCGATGTTAGAGTTACCGGCATGCGTCCTTCTCTTCTTCGTCTCATCTGGTTGCTGGCCTGGACGATGACGTCAACCGCGGTTGTCGGGGTGACGGCATCGAGTTGGGGTTCCTCTGTTTCCGCGCAGGCTGGTGCGGCGTCTACGCAAGCGGCGTCGGCATCGGCGTCGGACCTGACAGCTCCGCGAACGGTCGATCTCGTCCTTGCCAACGCCTCCATCGTCGACGGCGAGGGCACGCCGGCGCGGAAAGGTGACATTGCGATCGATCGAGGCCGGATCGTCGCGGTTGGCGTGCTGCCGTCGATGGACGCGAAGGAGCGGATCGACGTCGGTGGATTGACGGTGGCGCCGGGCTTCATCGACGTCCACACGCATGCGGACGATGTGGCGGGGCAGCCGGGGGCGGAGAACTTCGTCCGCATGGGCGTGACGACGATTGTGGCGGGGAACTGTGGTTCCTCCGCGCTCGACGTCGGCGCGGCGCTGGCGGCGATCCGTCAGCAGCGGGTTGCCGTCAACTTCGCGACCTTGATCGGCCACAACACGGTACGGGCCGCGGCGATGGGCACGGTGCAGCGGGCGCCAACGGCTGAAGAGCTCACGCGGATGACGTCGCTCGTGACGCAGGCGATGGACGCGGGCGCGGTCGGGTTCTCGACGGGGCTGCAGTACGTGCCGGGGACGTACGCGCAGACGGACGAGATCAAAGCGCTGGCGAAAGCCGCGGCGGCGCGCGGCGGGTTGTACGCGTCGCACATGCGGAACGAAGGCACGGCGATCGACGAGGCGGTGGCCGAGACGATTGCGGTTGCGGAAGCGGCGCAGTGTCCCGTGCAGATTTCACACCTCAAGATTGACAGTCCGAGCCGGTGGGGCGCGGCGGACCGCGTCCTGGCGACGATCGACCAGGCGCGCGCGCGTGGCGTGAAGGTCGGTGTGGATCAGTACGCGTACACGGCGGGCAGTTCCTCTCTCGGCATCCGCTTTCCGTCGTGGGCGCTCGAAGGGGGACGGGCGAAGATTCAGGAACGGTTGAACGACGACGCGACCTGGGCGCGCATCCGGCGGGAGATGATCGGCCTGCTCCAAGAGCGCGGCTTCAAGGATCTGTCCTGGGCCGTCGTCGCGACCTACGCGCCGGACGCGTCCTACAACGGTCTCTCGATTCGCGACATCGCGAAGCGCACGCGTGGCAGCGACGCGCTCGACGCGCAACTGGAGGTGGCCCGCGCGATGCTGGCGGCCGGCGGCGCGCAGATGGTGTATCACTTCATGAGCGAAGCCGATGTGGCGCGAATCATGAAGCATCCGCTGGTGGGGATTGCCTCGGATGCGTCGATCAACACGCCGGGGCAGGGCGTGCCGCATCCGCGCGGCTACGGCAACACGGTGCGCGTGTTGGGCCGGTACGTGCGCGGTCAGCACGTCATCCCGCTGGAAGAAGCGGTACGGAAGATGACCTCGCTCCCCGCGGATCATTTTGGATTTGCGGACCGCGGCCGAGTCAAGGCAGGATATGCCGCCGACCTCGTCGTCTTCGATCCGGCCCGCGTCGAGGATCGCGCGACGTACGAGTTCCCGCATCAGTATCCGTCGGGACTGCCGCACGTGCTCGTGAACGGTGTCTTCGTGGTGCGTGACGGGCAGCCGACCGCGGCGCGGCCAGGTGACGTGCTCACCGGCCGATCGTCCGCGGCCTCACATCAGCAACCGGGTGTGTCTGGCCGGTAAGCCAGCCAGCGACACACGCAACGATCACCTCCAACCGAAAGGCTGCAGGACCATGCCGCAATTGAGCGTCGAAGGATTTCCGTCCGTTGAAGTGCCGCACGGCAAGCGTCTCGTGTTAGCGATCGAACAGGATGCCGGCGTCGACATCCTCCACGCCTGTGGCGGCAATGCGCGGTGCACGACGTGCCGCGTGGAATTTGTCGCGGGCGAGCCGGAGACGATGACGGAAGCGGAAAAGGAGCGGCTGACGCTGAAGGGGCTGACGGGCGTGCGGCTGGCCTGTCAGATCGTCTGCGATCACGACATCAGCGTGCGGGCGAACAGCCGGCTCGAAGGCAGTGGCCGGCCGGACGCTGGGGGGACGCCTGAAGAGACGATTCAGCCGCCGCCGGTGTGGACGACGAAGTAGCGGCGGCAGCCCGCAGGGAACCCGCAAAGAGGAGAGTCGCGAGACGCGCGCCAGACGGGAGCGATCCCGCTGGCGCGTTCGTGTGTCGGGTGAGGCGATCGAGAGCTACGACTTCGTCGGCACGAAACCGGGCGGCGGCGCGCTGACTTCGCCGAAGAGAAATTCTTCCATCTGCCTGGCCATCAGCTCCTGGGCTTCTTTCTGCCAGGGCATGAGACGAAACTCATTGAGGATCATCTTCATGCGCTCTTCCCACTGGTGCCAGGCCTCGGCGGACACGTTGTCGTAGATCCGCTGGCCCAGCTCGCCGGGCCACGGCTTCTCGTCCAGTCCGGGGAGCTCCTGTCCGAGCTTCACGCAGCGAACCATGCGGACGCCGCCGCCGGACGGCGTTGACTCTCCAAAGATTGCCATGTCTGCCTCGTGGCGAGGAACGGCGAGCGCTCCACGCGTATCAACGGCCCGCCGCGCGGCGAGCTGACGGTGTCTATCAAGTCCGCCCGCCGGGGCGGGCGGCCTGGGGTCTATCGATCGCCCGCCGGAGGCGGGCTGACTGCGTATTCTCGGTGACCGCGCCGGAGCGGGTGTTGACGTGTCTATCGATGGCCCATCGCAGGCCGGCTGATAGACACAGGACTCGCTCGTGCAGGCCATCCGCGGCGCGCGAATCACCCTCTATCGTATACGGTGCGGCGTGCAGGATCCAGGGCTCGCGGCGGCTGTCAACGCGTCCGCGCGCGGCCCGCGTCATCCGCGTCCTGTGCTCCCCTGCAGCGGAGCCCGTGCTCCCCCCGGGGGGGGACGTTCCCGGCGCTGCGGTATACTTATGCGTTGGTGCGAGCCGCGTCTTGTCGACGTGGCGACGCGGCCAGATCAGCGGTCCGCCGGCCCTTGGCGACAGGACGACTTTGGGTCGCGATTGGGGGCCGCGATCGGCTGACGCGCGGGCCGTTCCGCCGGTTCCGCACGTTTCGTGTTCTCGCACGCTCGCGTTCTTCCGGACGCTGGCCACATGTACATCGGCTCCGCCTGGGCGCACGATCCGGCATCTTGTCGGTGGGAGCGTCTGGAAGCGGGGCGTCCGCAGGCAAGGCCCTCCAGAAATTCATGTCTTCCCGTCGTCGTGTCACCCTGGGCGTCCTAGGCGGCATTTTTCTCGCCGCCATCGAAGGCACCATCGTTGCGACCGCGATGCCCACCGTGGTGGAGCAGCTTGGCGGCCTCGCGCATTACTCGTGGGTCTTTGCGGCGTACATCCTCACGTCCACCGTCACCATCCCGTTGTGGGGACGACTGTCGGATCTGTACGGACGGCGACGGTTTTATCTCGCCGCGATCGGGTTGTTCCTTCTCGGCTCGATGCTGTCCGGCGCGGCGCAGTCGATGGAGCAGCTGATCGTCTTCCGCGCGATTCAGGGCATGGGCGCCGGCGGCCTGCTGCCGCTCGGCATGACGATCATCGGCGACATGTACACGCTCGAAGAGCGGGCGCGGGCGCAGGCCTGGTTCAGCAGCGTGTGGGGGATTGCGTCGATCGTCGGGCCGCTCGTCGGCGGCTTCGTCACGTCCGCGATCTCGTGGCGCTGGGTCTTCTATCTCAATCTGCCCTTCGGCGCGGTGGCGGCGTATCTGGTCGGGAGCGCGCTGGTGGATCGGCCGACGAGCGGCGTCCGCATCGACTACGCGGGCGCGGGCCTGCTGGCCGCGAGCGTCTCGACGCTGCTCGTCGCGCTCGGACAGACCGGCTCTCGTGACGCGGTGCTGGCGGCGTCGACGGTGACGCTGCTGTACGTGGCGGCGGCCGTCCTGCTCGTCGCGTTCCTGGCCGTCGAACGGCGGACGACCGCGCCCATCGTGCCGCTGGACCTGTTCGCGAACCGGCTCGTGTCCAGCGCGACGCTGACCGGCTTCCTCGTCGGCGTCGCGATGTTCGGCGCGCTCGCCTACGTGCCGCTGTTCGTGCAGTCGGCGCTCGGACGCAGCGCGACGCGGGCCGGGTCCGCGCTCACGCCGCTGCTTCTCGGGTGGGTCGGCATGTCGGCCATCACCAGCCGGCTCGTGCCCCGTCTCGGCTTCCGGCCGATGGTCATCGCGGGCACGACGTTCGTGATGCTCGGTTTCTTCGGCCTCACGCGCGTGACGCACGATTCGCCAATGCTGTTCCTGTACCTGGCGCTCGGCGTCGCGGGCATGGGGATGGGGATGTGCATGCTCACGCTGCTGCTCGCGCAGCAGAGCGCCGTGCCGCGCGAGCGCCTCGGGATTGCGACGTCGCTCGGACAGTTCTCACGCAGCATCGGCGGCGCGGTCGGCGTCGCGATCATGGGATCGGTGATCACGGCGACGCTCTCCGCGCATGGCGACGAGCCGGCCGCCGGCGTGTTGGAACTGGCGCTCCACCGCGCGTTCGTCACGGGCGCGATCGTGTCGGTCGTCGCGCTCGCCTCCGCGTTCCTGGTACCAAGCGGCCTGCCTCTCACACGCGCGTCCGCGCGTCTCGACGAATCATCTCCGAGCACGTCGAAACTGTAAGTGCGTTTCCGCTCGTCGCGCGGAATCCGCACGATCCCGTGTGCGGATCCGACGCCGCGCGAGACGGCGATCGACGCGACGTGCAATTGTGCGTGCGTCATCACGCGATCGTGTACCGACCGTCTGCATTGCCGACAACGTTTAGGCCGAACTTTCTACGTAGTTGCGTATGCATGCTGAACGCGCGGAATCTGGCGTGTTCCCGCGGTGATTCACCACACGTGTGCCGATTTTGCGTACGCGTTTCCGTACGGTCTTGGATTTTCCGAACAAAATGCACCGTTGTGCCGGCTCCCGATCACGCCGATCTTGCGGGTGCGCTGGAGCTCGTGTGGATGGCACGCATGTTGAAGTAGGAGCTGGACAGAACGGCAAGGCACACAGAGCGCCACGTTCTGCGCGGTGCTGAAGGTTCTGGTCGTCAGAGGCAGAACCCCGCTGGTTCCCGCGGCACGGGCAATCCAGGACCTGTGAGTCCTTCTGAAGTGTGCATCCAGGAGATACACGACGGGTAAAGATTACCTGTCGAGTGTTGCCCACAGAGCGCTTGCCACTGCGGCTAGCGTGCCAAGCAACAAGCGAACTGTCGGAGGTGTTGCAGTGAGTGAAGAAATGCGAACGGCTGGAAGCGGGAGCAATGTGGCCGGCGAACAGCCCGTGCGGCGGAAGGAACGGCGTGGATTCGCCTCCATGTCTCCCGAGAAGCAGCGTGAGATCGCCAGCAAAGGGGGGCGTGCTGCACACCTGAAGGGAACGGCTCACGAGTGGACGTCGGAAGAAGCTCGTAAGGCGGGCCGGAAGGGCGGACAGATCAGCCGCGGCGGCCGGGGTCGGCTGCCCGCGTCGATGGGGTCCCAGCCCTCCGAGACCGAGACGAGCGAACTCTAAGGCGCCGCTCGATCATTCCCTCCATGTCCGGTCCGGGTCCCGCAGCTTCGTGCGGTGAAGGGGGCCCGGCACATCTCCGGACGCAGCGTCCACGGTATCATGGGCAGCGTCGGGGCCTTGCGTGTCAGGGCCCCGGTCTGCCGACGCGCGGGTGTCGCCCAATATCCGGGTCGCGCTCTCAGTCAGGCGGCACTGCATTGGTCGTGCGTCGCGTCATGCCACGCTCCCTCTCACCCCTGGTGTCTCTGTCCCTCGACGATAGAGCACCTGCTCGACCGACCCGGCGTCTTCCCATCCGTCGCGCCAGACGGACCTCGCTCGGCATCAGCCCGATCGGCCGCGTCCTGATCCGCTGCGTCCTGATCCGCCCCATTCTGATTGGCCCTATTCTGATTGGCACTGTCCTGGCCGCGTCCATGTGGACGCCCGCCGCGACGTTCGCCGCGACACTCGCGCCCGGCCAGTCGACGACCGCACCCGCGCCAGCCCAGACGCCGCCCCCCGCATCGACGCCGTCCGCGCCGACGCCGTCCGCTCCGGCGCAGCCCGCGCCCGCACAATCCACTCCGGGGCAGCCCCGGCGAGTCCCCGTGCCCAGGCCGCCCGTGGACGTCGAAGTCGGCAGCGTCAAGTTCGTCGGCGTGTCGGCGGTCTCCACCGGCGCGCTCAAGGGCGCGCTCGCGACGCAGGCGGGCAGCCGGCTGCCCTGGGGCGAGAACCGCTATTTCGACGAAGAGGAGTTTGCCGCGGACCTGCGCCGCGTCCACGCCTTCTATGCCGACAACGGCTACCCGCGCGCCCGTGTCGTCGACCACGAGTTGAACTACAACGACGACCGCTCGAAGGTCGATGTCGTCATCCACGTGGAAGAAGGACCGCCGGTCCGCATCGGCGCGATCTCGTTCTTCGGATTCGAGGCGCTGCCGGCCAACGAGTTCACCGCTCTGCAACGCGGCCTGCCGATCCAGGTGGGACAGGTGCGGCGCCAGGCGGACCTCGTGGCCGCGCGCGACCAGGCGGCGGGCGCGTTCAAGGAATACGGCCATCCCTACGTCCGCATCCAGATGCTGGAAGGCAGCGGCCGGGAGCCGGACACCGTCACGCTGACGCTGGCCGCCGAAGCCGGACGCGCGGCGAAGTTCGGGCCGGTGGAAATCGTCGGCAATTCCAGCGTGAGCGACGAGGTGATCCGCCGCTATCTGGCCTTCGCGCAGGGCGATACGTTCAAACTGAGTCGGATCCTGATCAGCGAGCGGCGGCTCTACAACCTCGAAGTCTTTCAGTTCGTCAACTTCGACCTGCGCGGCATGGACACGCAGCCCGAGGACGTGCCGGTGCGCGTCACCGTCACCGAAGGCAAGCACCGGCGGGTCGAGTTCGGCCTGGGCTACGGCTCCGAGGAGCACGCCCGCGCCCGCGTGAACTGGCGGCACGTCAATTTCTTCGGCGGCGCGCGGACGGCCGGCGTCGAGGCGAAGTACTCGTCCCTCGAACAGGGCGTGCGCCTGAACTTCACCGAGCCGTACTTCTTCTCGCCGACGTACACTTTCGACGTGAGCGTGCAGGAATGGCACGCGAACGAGCCGGCGTTCGACCTGCGGACGCGCGGCGGACGCGTGACCGTGTCCCGCGAGATCCGCCGCCGGCGCAACCGCCGGCGCGCGTCGACCACCCGCGCGTCCGTCACGCTCGTCCACGAGTACGAGCGCTACACGATCAGCCCCGAAGCGCTGGCCGACCTGACATTCCGGGACGAGCTGATCGCGCTCGGCCTCGACCCGCGGACCGGCGAGGGCCGCGGCACGCTCGGCGCGCTGTCCTTCAACCTGACGCACGATACGACCACGAACCGCCTCGATCCGCGCAACGGCTTCCTCGGCACGCTGCACGTCGAACGGGCCGGCGGCGTGCTGCCCGGCGATTTCGAGTACTGGGAATCGACGGTCGAGATGCGCCACTACATCCCGATCGGCAGCCGCATCGTCTGGGCGAACAAAGGACGCATCGGCTCGATCGACGGATCCGGCAATTTCGACGAGACCGTGCCGTTCTTCAAACGCTATTTCCTCGGCGGATCGACGAGCCTGCGCGGATGGTCACGGTTCGAGGTGAGTCCGCTGAGCGGATCCGGCCTGCCGCTGGGCGGGTTCGCCGTCCTCGAGCTGTCCAGCGAGCTGCGGTTCCCGGTGTGGCGACAGCTCAGTAGCGTCCTCTTCGTGGACGCGGGCAATGTGTGGGACGAGCCGTGGCGGCATCCGTTGAACGACCTCCGGTACGACGCAGGCACCGGCGTCCGCTACAACACGCCCATCGGCCCGATCCGCCTGGACGTCGGCTATCAGCTCAATCCCGTCCCCGGCCTGCTGATCGACGGCGAGCCGCAACGCCGCCGCTGGCGGCTCCACTTCAGCATCGGACAGGCGTTCTAGGCCATGCGACGCTACTTCCGCCGCCTGCTCCGCCTCGTCGTCTTTCTCGTGATGCTGCTCGTGGCGATCGTGTCGATCGCCCTCATCTCGACGCAGACCGGCTGGTTCAAGGACTGGCTGCGCCGCTACATCATGCGGCAGTCCGCGCAGTTCCTGCAGGGCGAGCTGCAGATCGGCCGCTTGAGCGGGAACCTGTTCTTCGGCGTCGCCTTGTCCGACGTGACGCTCACCCAGGACGGCCAGCCGATCATCGCGATCAAGGATCTGAAGGTCGACTACAGCGCCTTCGACCTCGTGTCGTCCGGCATCGTCCTGGACGAGATCGAGCTCAATCAGCCGGTGATCCGCGCCCGCCGCAGCGGGACCGGCTGGAACCTCGCGCAACTGGTGCGCAAGCAGGCCGAGGAAGAAAAGCGCCGCGGTCCGGGCCGTCCCGTCACGATCACGTCGATCAAGATCCACGACGGCTTCGTCTCGGTCGACGGCCGCGTACCCGGCCTGCCGCCGCCCGCGCGGGTGAGCGAAGCCGCCGACATCGAGCGACCCGCGACGTCCGCCACTTCATCGACGGCCGCCGCGTCCGGACCGATGGAGATCCGCGACCTCGACGCCGAACTGTCGTTCGTCTATCGTCCCGTCGACTTCATCATCGATATCGGTCACATCTCGCTGCGCTCCTCCGCGCCCGCGCTGTGGCTGCAGAAGCTGGCGGGACGCATCGAAGTGTCGGGCGACGATGTCACCGTCAACGGATTGAAGGTGAAGCTGCCGCAGACCGATCTCGCCGTGGACGGCAAGGTGCTGGACTATAACCGCACCGCGAACGTCGCGATGGCGGTGAAGTCCAACCGTCTGTCATTCCAGGAGATCGGCACATTCGTGCCGGGCGTCGGCGGCATTCCGGAGGCGCCGGCGCTGGCGCTCAGCATCAACGGTCCCTTCAACGCGCTGCGGACGCAGATCGACATGAAGTCCGCGTCCGGCGACGCGAAGGGGCTGGTCACGGTCGACGCGAAGGCGCGTCCGCTCGCGCTCGAAGGCGACGTCGTTTTAGCGCGCTTCAATCCGACGCCGTGGGTCGGCACGAAAGCCTTCGACGGCGACGTCAACGGCCGTGCGCAGTTCACGCTGCGGTTCCCGGACGGCTCGCGCGGGCTGCCGGTCAAGGGCGCGTTCCACTTCGTCGGGCCGTCGGTGCTCTCGGCCGGCTACGCGGCGCAGAACGTCGACGCGCGTGGGAGCTTCGAAGGCGGCAAGTTCACGATCGATCGCGCGCGCGTCAACGCGTACGGCGGGTTGGCGACGACGCTGGGGACGATTCAGGCTGGAACGAAGGCGGCGCCGGGCGTGCGGTATGCGTTGAAGGGCCGCGTGCAGCAGATGGACCTGCGGCGTCTGCCGAAGAATCTCAAAGTCCCGGCGCTCGACACCGTCCTCGACCTGGACTACGACGTCGACGGGCGCGGCAGCAACGTCAAAGCGGACGCGCTCCTGCATGCGTCGACGGTCGAAGGCGCGCGGATTGCCGAGGGCCTGCGCGGACACCTGTCCTATCAGGGCGGGCAGCTTGCCTACGGCGGCGCGGGCCGCGTCGATCGCATCGACCTGCAACGGTTCGGCCGTGCGCTGGACGTGGACGCGCTGCAGGCGCCGCGCTTCCGCGGTGTGCTCTATGGCGACTTCCAGGTGGAAGCCACCGGCACGGGCCTCGACTCGCTGCGGCTGCAGTCCAGCGGCACGGTGTCGAGCAGCACCGGATCGAGCCAGGACGGCGCGGAATCGACATTGTTCGACGCCGTCTTCCCGCGCATGACCTACGACGCGCGGCTCGATCGCGGACATCTGGACGTGACCGTGGACGGCGCGTTCCGCAATCTCGATCCCTCCAAGGTGACGAATCTCCCGTCGACCGCGGCGACGCTCGCGGGCCAGGTGGACGGCCGCGTGCGCATCGACGATCTGCGGAAGGACGTCACGCTGGATGCGGTGATGTGGGACGGCCGCGTCGCGCTCGACGCCTCCTCGGTGCGCGGCCTGTCGATCCAGACCGCGCTCGTCGACGCCTCGCTGGAGCGGCGCGTCGCCAACGTGCGTCAGCTCGACGTGCAGGCGGCCGAGGGCCATCTCGTGGCGAAGGGCGCCGTGGCGCTGGACGAGTCGTCGCAGTCGAATCTCACGTACGAGTTCACCGCGCCGGACCTCGCGCCGCTGGGGAAGATGTTCGAGCAGACGTTGAGCGGGAACGCGTCCACGAAGGGCACGCTCACCGGCAACGCGACGCGCCTGACGGCGACCGGCACGGCCCTCGTCGAGCCGTTCCGCTACGGCGCCGAGGACGCGACATCACGCGTGGATGCCGACAAAGTCGACGCGCAGTACGTCGTCCACATTCCCGACCTCGACGCCGCGCGCGTCACGGCCGACGCCAGGGCGGACGTGACGAAGCTCACGGCGGCCAGTCAGGTGATCGACACCGTCAAGGCCGCGGTCGGATACGAGCAGGGCACGCGCGCGCTGACGTTCGACGTCGCCGCCGCCGAGACCGGGCCGGCCCGGTCGCTCGACGCGGGCGGCCGCGCGGTGTTCGGCGACGGCCGCCAGGACGTCTGGCTGACGAAGCTCCGCGCCACCGCGAACGGGTCGACCTGGACGATGCCGGCGGCGTCCGCGGCGCCGCAGCCCGCAGCCGCACCGGCTGCACCGGCAACGCCGCCGCAGCCCGCGGCCGCGGCAGCAGCCACGCCGGCCGGAGACGGCACGCACATCGCGCACGACGGCGCCGTGGTCCGCATCGATCGGCTCGCGCTCGTCAACGGCCAGCAGCGGATCGACGTCGACGGCACGATCGGTGTCGACGCCGCGACCGCGTCCAGCCTGCGCGTCGGCGCGGCGCAGGTCGATCTCGCCGAGGTCGAGCGGATCGTCGGCGCGGAATCGCGGCGGATTGCCGGCCTGCTGAACGCCACCGCCACGGTCACCGGCACGCGCGCGCGGCCGCAGGTCCAGAGCGACTTCACGATCGTCAACGGCGGCGTCCAGGGCATCACCTACGATCGGCTCGGCGGGAAGGCCGGCTACGGCGACGATCGCGTCACGCTCGACGTCACGCTGCGCGAGCACTCGGGCGCCGAGCTGACAGCGCGCGGCACGCTGCCGACCGCGCTCTTCGCGGACCCGGCCACGGTCCCCGCGTCCGCGGCGAACGCACCGGTCGATCTCGCCGTCACGAGCACGCCGATCTCGCTCGGCCTCGTCCAGGGGCTGACGCAGGCCGTGACGCAGGTCGAAGGCACCGCGCAGATCGACATGCGCGTGACCGGCACGGCGCGCGATCCGCTCTTCAGCGGCACCGTCAACGTCGACAGCGGCGCGCTGGTCGTCAGCGCGACCGGCGCGCACTACGCCGGCATGATCGCGCGCCTGCGCTTCGAGCCGTCGCAGATGGTGATCGACCAACTGCGCGTGCTGGACAACAACAACGATCCGCTCGACGCCACCGGTCAGCTCGGCCTGCATCGCACGAAGGTCGGCGCGGTGGAGCTGTCCATCCAGTCCAAGGAATTCGCCGTCCTGGAAAACCGCTACGGCCAACTGGACGTCGACACGAACCTGCGCGTCACCGGCGAGCTGTTGAAGCCGAAGGTGACGGGCGACATCACCATCCACACCGGCCGGCTCCAGGTGGATACGCTGCTGCGCGAGCTGGTCGGCGGCCCGTACGCGACCGAGGCCTCGCTGGAGATGCCGGACGTCGGCGTCAGCGAGGCGGCGGTGCCCGCCGTCCGGTCCGCCAGCGCAGCCCAGCCTCAGCCAGAGCTGCCCCAACCGGAAGTGCCCAAGCTGCAGCCCGAGGAAACGCCCGCGGCGGCGCCGCGCGAGATCGACGCGCCGGAGGTCAAGCTGGGACTCTGGAGCGCGATGGACCTCAACGTCCGCGTGCAGATCCCGAACAATCTGATCCTGCGCGGACGCAACATCCGCACGAGCAACACCGGCTTCGGCCTCGGCAACGTGAACGTGACGGTCGGCGGCGACCTGCGCGTCATCAAGCCGCCGTCAGGCTCCGTCGTTCTGGTCGGCGTCGTGAACACGGTGCGCGGCACGTACGACTTCCAGGGCCGCCGCTTCGACATCCTGCGCGACGGCCGCATCGCGTTCCAGGGCTCGACGCGCGTGAACCCGGTGCTCGACGTCACGGCCGAGCGCGTCATCCAGCCGAGCGGCATCGAGGCGCGGATCCGCATCGAGGGCACCGCGCGCAATCCCCGCCTGTCGTTCTCCAGCGATCCGCCGCTGGACGAGAGCGACATCCTCGCGCTCATCGTCTTCAACCGTCCGCTGAACGATCTGCAGTCCGGCGAACAGTCCTCGCTCGCACACATGGCCGGCTCCGCGGCCGCCGGGTTCATCGTGACCCCGATCGCCGAGTCGATCGGCCGCGCGCTGAATCTGGATCTGTTCGAAGTGCAGACGACCAACGACACGGGCGCCACGGCGGGCGTCGTGACCGTGGGCGAGCAGGTGGGCGAGTCGCTGTTCGTGAAGCTGCGCCAGCAGTTCGGCAATCAGCCGATCAGCGAGTTCATCCTGGAATACGAGCTGACGAAGTTCCTGCGGCTGCAGGGATCGATCGCGGAAGGGGAAGGCGTCGGCCAGGCGAGCCGCCTGCTGACCCGCCGCGTCGAGCACAGCGGGATCGATCTGATCTTCCACTTCAGATACTAGTCGTCAGTTATCAGTTGTCAGTTATCAGTAAACAAGTCGATGACGACTGACGGCTGATAACTGACGGCTAGTACTACTCAGTCACTTCTAGCTTGACGCGCGGATCTACCCGTGATCTATTGCTGGTGTGACGCCACACGCCTTGAAGCGCCTCGATCGCGAGCTCACGACGTTCGTGGACACGTTGA